>Ga0157372_10001703_pt1 | contig 23832 bp, 18 predicted proteins | sample C55metaG_FD_115307 | JGI IMG/M metagenome (GOLD analysis project Ga0157372, IMG submission 115307) | Corn rhizosphere microbial communities from Kellogg Biological Station, Michigan, USA - C5-5 metaG | ecosystem: Host-associated > Plants > Roots > Rhizosphere > Soil | place: USA: Michigan... | reverse complement strand
TGGGACTCGGCCTCTACATCGCACGAGCGATCGCGGTCGGGCATGGCGGTCGCATCGAGGTCGATTCGTCGGCAGAACGCGGGACCACGTTTACGATGCGCCTGCCTCGTCGCCACGAGAATTCGGCTTAGCGTTCGAGAACGAGTCGGACCGCTCCGGAGCGGAAACGTGAACGCAGTCGCGCTCACGGTGCTTAGCGTCTGGGAACCCGCTGCTTCAACTCGGCGAACCAATTGAGCACGACCGTGATGTAACGCGCGTTCGCGAGGTCGATGGCGGTCTTCTGCTCGCCCCCCTGGGGCAACACCGCCGTGACGCTGACGATCTTGCCATCCGGCGTGATGTCGAATGTTCGCGGAGTCGCCGGCGCCGCCACCGGAAACGATCGCGGCACGATAACCGGGTTGCCGAACGAGACTCCCGACCCCGTAGAAATGCTCCGCGCCACGAATCGTCCGACCTGCGGGATGTAGAACAATTCCTTTCCGTCGTGCGACCACTGCGGATGATGCCCGTTCTCACCAGCCTGAGAGACTTGGTATCTGGCTCCGGTGGGAGGCACGGGCTGCACGTACACCGCGTTCTCGCTGGTGGCGCCCGACGTGTAGGCGACCCATCGGCCGTCCGGCGAAAAGGTGGCGGCGGGCATCGACCCTTTGCCGTTGCGCACGTCGCCGAAGGGAACCGACTTCTTGTCGGTGAGGGAATACCACCACAAGCCGACGTCGAGTCCTTTCGAGATGCTGTATAGAAAGCCGTCGTTGTGCGGAGACCAGGCGTCGGGCGTGTGCAACGTGCCCGCGTCGGCCGTGGTGAGCCGTTCGACGGTGCCGCTGCCGTCGGCGCGTTGCCGGTAGATCGACGGCGATCCATCGCGCTCCGACTGATACGCGATCCACACTCCATCGGAGGACCAAATCGGATAGCGGTCTTTGCCGCTCAATGTAAGCCGCCGGGGCGCGGTCTTCCCGTCGAGATCGTACATCCAGATCGCCGCGTCCCTGCCGTCGAGACTTCCGATGGCGATTCGCTTGCCGTCCGGCGACACGCGCGGATAGTCGTAGAATCCGGTCGGCAGGTTCAGTCGCTGAACGTTTCCCCGTCGGTCGGTGAGCGCGATGTCGCGCTTCGTCGTCAAAGGCCCGTCGGCGGGTCCCGGCAGATACGCCAACGAGCCGCTCCGCGAAGTCGCGAAGTGGACGACGCCGGTGGCGCCGGCTGCGTCGCGCCACACACCCTCGATGACTGGCACGGGGCTGCCCTTCGCCTCGAGTGCGCTCACGTCGAACGAGACGGCGAACAGCGAGCCGCCGATTCCGTACACGATGTATCCCGCCGGGATGTAGCGCACGTCGGTCGCCGGTTCGGCGACGACCTTTCGTTTGCCGGACGGAATCTGCTGTACGATCGCCTGTGCTCTCTCCCATCGATCGGGCTCGGCGGAGGCGGCGAGCGTGTACAGCACCGTCTTGCCGCCGGGGAGTATCTCCGGACGCTCGGCGTTTTCGGTCGCGGCGAGGGTGGCGATCGTATCGGGACGGCCGCCGTTCGGCGAAATGCGTTCGATCACGCCCGGCGCGGCCCACACGATGCCGTCCTCCGTCCAGCTCATTCCCCCGAAGAACCCGGCGATGTCGGTCGTCGCCAGGGGAATCGGCACGCCACCCGTTATCGCGATGCGCTTCAGGATTCCGCCGGAGGAGAGAAACGCGACCGATTGTCCGTCTGGGGAAAACACGGGATCGCGGACGCCCATATCGTCCGTGCCCGATATCGGTTGAGCGTCGAGCTGTGACAGAGGGCGGTGATACAGCCGGTTACGGGCTACATAGACGATCTGTGTTCCGTCGGGCGAAAGCGCCAGCAAGTGGTAAAGCGAGCTTGCCGGCATTTGATCGTCCGGCAAGGGGAGCGCAAACCGAGCGACGGCGGGCGGCGGAGCGCTCGGGGCCGCAAGCCGCCACCAGATTCCGCTCGTCACCATCGCCGTGACAGCGACTGCGGCGGCGGCCGGAGTCCATCGTCTCCAGCCGGCAGTTGATCGGCCGCCCGCGCTCATCGGTGCCGCGGTCGCGGAAACAAAGCTCGGCGTTGCAAGCGCCTCGGCGAACTGCGCCGCGGAGGCGAACCGATCGGCCGGAAGCTTTTGCAGCGCGCGCAGCGTTGCCGCTTCGACGTTCGGCGGAATAGTGCTCCGTTGGGCGTGGAGTGCACGCGGCGGCTCGGTCAGCAATCGCGCGATGATCGCCTGCGCTGAGGGGCCGACGAACGGCGCTTCGCCGGCGAGCGACTCGTACAACACGCAGCCGAGCGCGTAGATGTCTGCCCGGCCCGTGATCTCGCGTTCGCCCATGGCTTGTTCCGGCGCCATGTACTGCGGCGTGCCGAGCGAGAGCCCCGTCTCCGTGAGGCGAGTGCTGCCGTCGGAGCGCGACGCGGCGAGCGCAATGCCGAAATCGGCAACGAGCGCCTGGCCGTCGTGCAGGAGAATGTTTTCCGGCTTGATGTCGCGATGAATCACGCCGTGGCGGTGCGCGTAGTCGAGCGCGCCCGCGACCTCCCGCGCAATGCGCACTGCGTCATCGACCGGCAATTGCTTTTCTCGGCGAAGGCGGTCGCGCAGCGACTCTCCTTCCACGAACGGCATCACATAGTAGACAAGACCGTCCGCTTCGCCCGAGTCGTGCAGCGGCAGAATGTGCGGATGCTGGAGGTTCGCCGTCGTCCGGATCTCGGTGAGAAAGCGCTCGCCGCCGAGGATGGCCGAGAGCTCCGGGCGAAGCACCTTGAGCGCGACCTTGCGGTCGTGCCGCAGGTCGTGGGCGAGGTACACGATCGCCATGCCCCCGGCGCCGATCTCGCGCTCGAGTCGGTATCGGGCCGACAACGCTGCGTGGGCCTGTGCGAGCGTATCCATATGAGTTGTCGTGGTCGAGGCCGACGTGCACCAGCGTGGTAAAACATATTCTCGGGGAGGTGCCTCGCCAGATTCCGCCTCCGACCCCATCGCTTGACTCACCCCTTCCGCCACCCGTATGCTCGCGAGATGAACGAGGAGCGTGACCGCCTCGACGACGCGAACGCCGGCATCGCCCCCTGGCGGCGATGGGGGCCGTACCTCGCTGAACGCGCCTGGGGCACCGTGCGCGAAGACTACAGCGCCAACGGCGACGTCTGGGGATACTTTCCGCACGACCAGGCCCGCAGCCGAGCGTATCGCTGGAACGAGGACGGCCTGCTCGGCATCTGCGACGACGAGCAGCATCTCTGCTTTGCGATCGCGCTCTGGAACGGCAAGGACGACATCCTCAAGGAACGGCCGTTCGGGCTTTCCGGACGCGAAGGCAACCATGGCGAGGACGCCAAGGACTACTGGTTCTTTCTCGACAACGTTCCGTCTCACGCGTACATGCGCGCGCTGTACAAGTATCCGCAGGCGCGATTTCCGTACGAGCGGCTGCGCGACGAGAATCGCGCGCGGACGCGCGACGATCCGGAATTCGAGCTCCTCGATACGGGAATTTTCGACGACGGCCGCTACTTCGACGTCTCGGTCGAGTACGCGAAGGCGTCGCCGACCGACGTACTGATCCGGATCACAGTGTCCAATCGCGGGCCGGACTCCGCGACGCTCGACCTCCTGCCGACGCTCTGGTTTCGCAACACGTGGTCATGGGGGTTGGCGGGATACCGTCCGTCGTTGACGGTGTTGCCGGGCGCCGCAGGTCTGATGCAGATCCTGGCGGACCATGAGAGCTTCGGACGATATCATCTCGCGTGCGACGGCGATCCGGAGCTCCTGTTCACCGAGAACGACACGAACGCCGAACGGCTCTTCGGCGCTCGCAATGCGACGCCGTTCGTGAAGGATGCGTTTCACGAGTACGTCGTCGGACGACAAACGCACGCCGTCAATTCCGCCCTCTCCGGGACCAAGGCGGCCGCGCGTTACCGCATGACGCTCGGCGCGGGGGCCGAGCGGGTGGTGCGACTGCGCCTGTCCGAAGAGTTGCCGACCGCGGCCTCGTTCGGACCGGCGTTCGACGCGACGTTCGCCACGCGCATCGCCGAGTCGGACGAGTTCTACCAGTCGCTCTCGGCACCCGAAACGTCGGTTGAAGAACAACAGATCCAGCGGCAGGCGATCGCCGGACTCCTCTGGAACAAGCAGTTCTACCACTACGACGTCGAGCGTTGGCTCGACGGCGACCCGTCGTCGCCGCCTCCGCCGACGGAGCGCAAGCTTGGCCGAAATCACCAGTGGCGGCATCTCAACAATCACAATGTGATTTCGATGCCGGACACGTGGGAGTATCCTTGGTACGCGAGCTGGGACCTGGCTTTTCATACGATCCCGATCGCGATGGTCGACCCGGTATTCGCCAAGGAACAGCTGCTGCTCTTTCTGCGCGAATGGTTCATGCACCCGAACGGCCAACTCCCCGCCTACGAGTGGCAGCTCGGCGATGTCAACCCGCCTGTGCACGCGTGGGCGGCGATGCGGGTGTACCAGATCGAGCGGCGCATCACCGGCGCCGGCGACGTCACGTTCCTCGAGCGCGTGTTCCACAAATTGCTCATCAACTTCACATGGTGGGTGAACCGGAAGGACGCCGATGACCGCAACGTGTTCCAGGGCGGCTTTCTCGGTCTCGACAACATCGGCGTCTTCAACCGCAGTGAAGGACTTCCCGGCGGCGCTCGGCTAGACCAGAGCGACGGGACGAGCTGGATGGCGATGTACTGCCTCAACATGCTCGCGATCGCGCTCGAACTGGCGCGACAGGACAAGGCGTACGAGGACGTCGCCACGAAGTTCCTCGAGCACTTCTTCTACATCGCGCACGCGGCAAATTCCCGCACGGGGTTGACCGGCGAGTCACAAGACCTGTGGGACGAGCAGGACGAGTTCTACTACGATCTCCTGCGCCTGCCCGACGGAACGTGCGAGTTCATGCGCGTGCGCTCCGCGGTCGGCCTGATTCCCTTGCTGGCTGTCGAGACGCTCGACGCCGCGTTGCTGCAGCTCCTGCCCGATTTCCGCGCGCGGTTCGAATGGTTTCTCAAGTACCGCAGCGATTTGGTCGGCGACGCGGCGTCGGTCACGCGGGTCGGCACCGCCGACCGACGTCTCTTCGCGATCGTGAGCGAGCCGCGGCTGCGTGCGATTCTGCGGCGCATGCTCGACGAGAGCGAGTTTCTCTCACCAAACGGGCTGCGCTCCGTGTCGCGCTGGCACGCGGACCATCCGTTTCGTTTGCGGGTGGACGGACATCAGTTCGAGGTGCGGTATGAACCGGCCGAATCGAGGAGCGGTCTTTTCGGAGGCAACTCGAATTGGCGCGGACCGGTGTGGTTTCCGCTCAACTACCTGATCATCGAGTCGCTGCAGAAGTTCGATTGGTACTACGGCTCGTCGTTTCGCATCGAGCACCCGACGGGTTCGGGGCGCATGCTGACGTTGTGGGAGGTGTCGGTCGAGCTATCACGCCGGCTCATTGGCCTCTTCGTCGCGCATCAAGCCCGACGGCCCGCGCTCGGCTTTATGTCGAGAGTGAAGGACGATCCGCACTGGTGCGACCTGCTCCAGTTCCACGAGTACTTCGACGGAGACACCGGCGCCGGACTCGGGGCGTCGCACCAGACTGGGTGGACGGGGCTCGTCGCGAAGCTCATTCAACAGAGTGGTGTTCCGACTGTGACCTGACTTCGCCCGGCACCGCGAAGCGCGTGACGCAGGTCGACAGTCAAATTCGACATGACAAATCTCCGATCGTCCGATCGCGAGGAGGCCCGATGCAACGTGCGGCATCCCTCGTCGGCATTACTCGTGCACGGGCGCGCCTTCCTCGCTCATCGCAAATTGTTGCGGCGTCTCGGGCCAAGTCAGTAGGTGATTCGCCGACTCAGCGGTTAGGCTGTTCGGTACTGGGACCGGCGCTTCGGAATCGGTCGCTTCCGCTACTCGTGACGAATGAACTACGGGCCCTTGCGCGGCTCCAGGATCTCCGACACGCGGTCGGCGACGTCGTTCCAATGCGCGCGCTCGACGGGCGTCTTCGCTGTGGTCGCCGACGCGCGCGCATCGCGCTGGATCTCGCGAAGCTGTGCTCGCGCCAAAGCCGGCAGGTCACTGAGCGGGACGTTTGGCGCGGTGACGAACGGAAGCACTCGCGGCGGCGCCGCCGGAGGGCCGCCAGCACCTGGAGCCGACGTCGGCGGGGGCGGCGGATTCACGAGCACCGCCAAGCGCGCGAGATAGACGCGCTGAAGCTGGCGGCGACCCGCGTCGGGCGACGGCGCGCTCCACACGACGCGTTTGAGATCACTCAAGTATTCCGCGAGCGGATAGGAACGCGCCGCGTCGTACTCCTCCGCTTCGGCCATGCGCCCAAGTCGCTGGGCGCTCAGGAGCGACGTGATGAATGCCGCTTGACGCGTCGCCAATGTGGTGTTGGGACCGATCCGCGAGAGAATGTCCTTCGGCGCCAGCCAGTCTTGCGTGGCGATCGCGTTCTCGGCGAGAAACGCCAGCGCAGCTTTCTGTTTCTCCTTCGGCACGACCGTGAAGACGGCGCCCGCGATGTCGGCCGTCTTGAGATCGACGTTCACGCCGCCGATCACGGTCGCGACGTGACCCATCATCCCGGCCCAGCGATTCACCGTCTCCGTGTACAACTCCTCGAGGTCGTCGTAGTCGTTGCCGGGCGTGGTCGTCCAGGCGACGAGTTGCGGAAGCACCTTCTTGTAGTTCTTCACTCCATATGCCGTGGCTTTTACCGGATCGTCGCCGAGGTCTTCGGTCTGGTTGCGCGGGTCGGCGCTGCCGAAGCCTTGCGACACGTAGCGGTACGGGTACGGGCCGCTCTGCTTCGTGATCCAATCGTTGAGGATCGGCTTCTCGTCGTTCGAGGTCTTCACCGGGATCACGCGATAGCCCCAATTGATCGCGAAGTCGTCGAAGGGGCCGAGCCGTCGGATGAAGTCTTTCGGTGTGAGCCCGTCTCCGGGTTGCGCTACGTAGTTCTGTCGCGCGTAATCCATGATCGTCGCGCTCACGCCGTATTTGCTCGTGAAGCTCGGGCTGCGAAGCGAATCGACCGGGAAGCTCGCCGACGCCATCATGTTGTGCTGGAGTCCGAGGGCGTGGCCGATCTCGTGCGTGATCACCTGTCGCATCGTCTCGCCCATCAGCTCTTCCGGAATCTCGAGCGACCGCGCCATCGGGTTGGCGGCACCCGTCTCCATGATCAGCCAGTTGCGATACGACCGCATGTGGTTGTGGTACCAGGTGATCTCCGAGTTGAGAATTTCACCCGAACGAGGGTCGTGCGTGTGCGGGCCCACGGCGTTCCGGACGAGCGACGCGGCCCAGCGGACCATCGAGTACCGCGCGTCGTCGGGATCGAAATCGGGATCCTCTTCCTTATTTGGCGCGTCCCGGGCGATGATCGCGTTCTTGAAGCCGGCCTTCTCGAAGACCTTCTGCCAGTTCTCGACGCCTTCCTTCACGTACCGCTTCCATTTGGTCGGAGTAGCCGGGTCGATGTAGTAGACGATCGGCTTGACGGGCTCCACGAGCTCACCGCGGGCGTAGGCCGCCGGATCCTTCGGCTCGAGCCGCCACCGCGTGATGAACTCCTCCGACGCCGCCTTCTGTTCGTCGAGGCCGTAGTTGACGCGGTCGACCGTGAAGAAGCCGACGCGCGGATCGAATTTGCGCGGACGCATCGGCACCTTCGGCAGGAGCACGAACGATTCGCGCGTCTCCATCGTCACGGTGCTGCCATTGACGTCGGCCGGCGGAGTCGCGGCGTCGAACGTTTGCACCTGGCGCACTTCGATGTTGATCGGAAAGCCGCGCACGCTCGAGATGTAGCTCCGCGCCGCATCGTAGCGGCGCACTCCGAACTGGCGCCGGGCGGCAGCGCCCATGCCCGAGGTCGCCGGATTGTCGGCGGCGAAGAAGTCGGTGACGTCCACGACGTACGCGTTGCTGTCGCGGGCGAACGCCGCGATCGGGAAGGCGCCGATGATCGGCCCGTAATTGTTCTCGGCGACGCTCCTGGCGATCGGCAGCGACTCGTCGGCGACGGCCGTCGGCGTGACCACCTGCAGGATCACGCGGTCGTTGGCGCGGTGCCAGCGAACCATGCGTTCGTTCACGGAGCTTCCGGCGCTCTGGAATCCGCCCGAGCCGGCCGGCACGCCCGACACACGAGTCACCATCAAGTAGTCGCGCCCCATCAACGAGTCGGGAACCTCGAAGTAGTAGCGGTCGTCGACGCGATGCACCGTGATGGCGCCGCGTTCCGAATGCGCTCGGGCGGTGATCACCTGGGCGTACGGCCGCGGACCGCGACGCGCGCCCGCCGGCGGCGCGTTCGAGTCGGGTCGCGCTGCAGCGGGGGGGTTCTGTTGTTGCGGCGGCTGCGTGGGCGGATTGCCCTGCGCGCTCGCGATGGCGGGAGTCAGGGTGCAGGCAAGAATGATCAGCGAGGCGCGGGTGGCGGACATGGGACTCTCGCAGGTGGTGGGGGCCCGGCTAATGTGCGAGTCATTCGCACCGTACGCGAGTCGAGGCGCCGTCGAGAGTCTATTCCCGGTCTCCCGCGTCGCCAGGTTGTCGCCGCCAGGGCCGGTCCATGTTTTATGATGTGATATGGTGTTCCCCAGGCCGACGTGGGTCGGCGCAATTGTCCTCACATTCGTGCTCGCCGCCGGCGCGTCGTCATGCAGCATCCTGACGTTCGACTGCGGCGGACCGACGTCGCGCGAAACGCTCTCCGAAGCCACCGTGCGTGACCTCGGCGACACCGTCTCTCTCGATCCGATCGCCGCAGTGTATGAGGAGCGCGATCACGACGGATCGTACGTGCATCAACTGCAGATCGGCATCGAGGCGACGGATGCCGCGCACTTCGACACGATTCCGTCGGCGCTGCGCCCGCACGTCACGGGAGCGCGAATCGAGTCGGCATCAGGCGCCGTGATGTACCGCGTCACGATGACCGACAATACGTCGCAACGCTACGGGCCGCCCGTGCTGGCGATGATCGCCGTGAACGACGTCGATCAACGGGTCTTCGACGGCATCCGTCTTTCGTTGCTGGGGAACGAGGTGTTCGCGGCGATCGAGACCGACGGCACCGTGCGGTTCCCACGGGCCCCGCTTCACATGCAGTACTCGCACGACTGGGTAAAACAGCACTGCCAGTAGACCCGTAGGACTGCGGCGAGTGATTTAACCCATTCATTACATTCGTCCGGCCAAGAATGTCTTGCGCGGCTCGGACCGTCGCCGGATCGTGAGGCCATGAGGCGACTCCTTTTGGCGTGCTGCGCGGCCGCCGCGTGCACCTCGCGCGGTCCCGTCGAACGCTACGGATTCATCACCCGGCTCGGCAACGACACGATCTCCGTCGAAAACGTGGCGCGCCGCGGCGACGAACTAACCATCGACGACGTGGACCGATTCCCACGCGTGCGCCGGCGGCACGCCGTCGTCACGCTCTCTCCCGACGGCGGCATCCGCCGGCTCGTCATGGAGATCACCACGCCAAGCGAGCCGTCGACGCAGCGTGCGCGCCACGTCATCGTCGACGTGACGGGCGACTCGGTGATCATGACGAAGCGCGATTCAGCGGCGTACACGCGGTGGGCATTCGCGCATGGAGGGGAGCCGGTCGTCGCACACGTGCCGCAGATGTACAGCATGTACGAGCGCTACTTCGACGCGGCGCTGGCGCGGCCCTCGGCATCGGCGACGCCGGCGGCCGATACGGTACGGTTGCGGCAAGTCTACCTCGACCGTGAGTTCGACCGCTTCCCGCTGGGGCACGCCACCGTGCGGCGCTTGCCGGGGAACAAGGGCGAGGTGTGGCACGACTGGCTCTCGGGCGTCGGCCAGGCGACGCTCGATTCGAGTCGTCGGCTGCTCGCGTACTCGGGCGCGCGGACCACGTACAAGGTTGATGTAACGAGGGTCAGCGAATCGCCGGACGTCGCTCAGATCGAAGCGCGATTCGCGGCGCTCGAATCGAAGAACGGCGGCGCAAAACAACTGAGCGTTCGCGATACAGTGCACGCGACCATCGGCGGCACGACGTTCGCCGTCGACTATGGACGTCCGTTGGCGCGCGGAAGAAAACTGCTCGGTGACGTCATCCCGTTCGACTACGTGTGGCGCACCGGCGCCAACGCGGCGACGCAGTTCACAACGTCGGCGCCGATCACGCTTGCCGGACTCGTCGTTCCAGCGGGAACGTACACGCTGTGGACTGTTCCGCGCGCGAACGGCGCGGCGGAGCTGATCGTCAACAAACAGAACGGCCAATGGGGCACGGAGTACGATGGGAAGCGCGACCTCGGCGTGGCGCACTTGCAGACGGAGGCGACAACGGCACCGGTCGAGCAGTTCACCATCGGCATACTCGGGCTCGACGCAAAACGCGGCACCCTTTCTATAGAATGGGGGCCGTTCCGGTGGACCGCGCCCATCGTCGTCGTGCGCAAAGCCCCGACGTAGTCGCGAGCTCGTCGCCTTCCCGCTCGGTCTCCTCATAGATTCGGGCATGACCGAGAGCGGCGAGTGAGCGTGCGGGTCGTCCACAAATTCGGCGGAACCAGCCTCGCCGACGCGGCGTGCTTCCGACGCGTGGCGGATATCGTCGCCGAGCGACCGGAGAGCCACCGCGCCGTCGTCGTCTCGGCGATGAGTGGCGTCACCAACGCGCTGATTCGCGCCGTGGAACTGGCCGGGGTGGGAGATACCGCCGGCTACACACGCGCTCTCGCCGAACTGCGCGACAAGCACCGCCGTGCTCTCCTGGAGCTCGTGCCCGCGCATTCTGCCGCTGACATCGATTTCGCCATTGAGCGCGACCTCGCCGATATCGCCGACCTGCTGCGGGCCACGACGCTCCTCCGCCGGTCGTCGCGAGAGACGTTGGACCTGGTCGCTGGGTATGGCGAGATCTGGTCCGCGCAGGTGCTTCACGCGTTGCTTGCTGCGAAAGGAGCGCCGAGCGCGTGGATCAACGCACGCGACGTGCTCGTCGCCGAGTGGCGCGACGCGAACGTCGAGATCGACTGGTCTGCGTCGCGCGGGCGGCTCGACGAGCGGCTCGCCGGCGACCTGCCGCCGACGCTCATCATCACGGGCTTCGTCGCTTCCACTCACGACGGCGTCGCCACGACCCTCGGCCGCAACGGCAGCGATTTCAGCGCCTCCGTCTTCGCGGCGCTGCTGGATGCGAGTGAGATCCACATCTGGACCGACGTCGACGGCGTGATGAGCGCGAACCCGCGGCTCGTACCCGAGGCGCTGACGCTCGACGACATGTCGTACGACGAGGCGATGGAGCTCGCCTACTTCGGCGCGAAGGTCATCCATCCGAGCACGATGGCGCCTGCCGTTCAGCGCGGCCTGCCGATCTACATCCGCAACACCTTCAATCCGGCGCTGCGCGGCACGCGAATCCACGCGGGCCCGTCGTCCGGATTCCCCGTGAAGGGATTGGCGACCGTCGAGTCGGTTTCGCTGCTCAACCTCGAGGGCACCGGCATGATCGGCGTACCGGGAACCGCCCAGCGATTGTTCGGCGCGCTGCGGGAGGCGGGCATCTCGGTCATCATGATCTCGCAGGGGAGCTCGGAGCACTCGATCTGCTTCGCCGTTCCGTCGGCGGTCGCCGGCGACGCGCGGTCGGCGGTCGAGCGCGCGTTCTTCGCCGAGCGGCATCACGGGCAGATACAACGAGTGGACGTCGCGTCGGAGTGCAGCATTCTCGCAGCGGTCGGCGACGGAATGGCGGGCACTCCCGGCATCGCGGCCAAATTCCTGAGCGCGCTCGGCAAAGCGCGGGTCAATATTCGGGCGATCGCGCAGGGATCATCCGAGCGAAACATCTCGGTCGTGGTCGACGCGCCGGACACCACGCGCGCGCTGCGAGCCGCGCACTCCGGACTGTACCTCTCTGATCAGACACTGTCGGTCGGGATTGTCGGCATAGGAAACGTCGGCTCGGAGCTCATGCGGCAGCTTGCCGCGGAGTCGGCGCGGCTCAAGCAAACGTTCGACATCGATCTGCGAGTGCGCGCGGTGTCGACGTCGACGCGCATGTTGCTCAGCGACCGGCCGATCGATCTGACGGCGACCGATCGCGGCGCGATCGCGGACCGCGGTGAACCGCTCGACCTCGACCGTCTCATCGCTCACGTACATGCCGACTACCTGCCGCACGCCGCGATCATCGATTGCACGGCGAGCGACGCGGTGGCGCGTCAATACGAGTCCTGGTTGGCGCGTGGAATTCACGTCGTGACGCCGAACAAGCGCGCCAACAGCGCCGGCATGGACTATTACCGCAGGCTGCGCGAGGCGAACCGGGTCGTCGGAGCGCACTATCTCTACGAAACGACCGTCGGCGCCGCGCTTCCGATCATTCAGACGTTGCGGGATCTCATTCAGACCGGCGACGAGATCATCGAGATCGAAGGGATTCTGTCGGGGACGCTGTCGTATCTCTTCAACAGCCTCGACGGACGGCGCTCTTTCTCCGAGCTCGTCACACACGCGCGCGAGTTGGGATACACCGAGCCTGATCCGCGTGACGACCTCGCCGGGACGGACGTCGCGCGAAAGGTCGTCATCCTGGCGCGAGAGATGGGCCTGTCGATCGAACTCGGTGACGTCGCCGTGAAGAGTCTCGTGCCCGAAGCGTTGAAGGGTGGGACCGTCGCTCAGTTCCTGGACGCGCTCCCGACGCACGACGAAGAAATGGAGGCGGCACGCCAGTCGGCGGCGGCAGCCGGCAAGGTTCTGCGATTCGTCGGCCGCGTCACGCGCGACGGCGAGGCGAGCGTCGAGCTCTGCCCGTACCCCGCGTCGCATCCGTTCGCCCGTGTCCAGCTCACCGACAACATCGTGCTCTTCCGAACCGGCCGGTACCGTGAGAATCCGCTCGTCGTACAGGGACCGGGCGCCGGTCGTGAAGTGACGGCGGCCGGTGTGTTCGCCGATCTCCTCCGTTTGGCGTCGTATCTGGGTGCGGTTCTGTAAGGCCAGGGTGGACAGGTGGGCGGGTAGACGGGTGGACGGCTAAAGGCAGACGCCGGGCGGGTCGCTGTCCACCGGTCCACCTGTCCACCCGAGGGTCCTTGCCCCAACCTTGCCATTGTCACCTCTGGACCTGCGGGAGCTGCGAAATGAACCGAGTCCTACTACTGCGAGTTGTCACCGGCCTCGTCGCCACGAGCGCGCTCGGCGGATGCTACTACTATAGATCGAGCTCGTCCTACTCGAGCTCGGCCTACTCCGACACGATGCTCACGTGGGACGAGTGGCCGCGCTGGGGTCAGATGTGGCGCGAATGGCGAGACGATTATGCCGGCCGCGAGCCGCCACCGACGCCCATCGAAGTAATCCCGGACTCGCCGGGCGATCGCTACGTGTGGGTCGGCGGTCGCTGGCGTTGGCACGACGACGATTTCGAGTGGGTCAAAGGCAGCTGGGAGAAGCTGCCTCGTGCGAGCAGCGGGTGGGTTGCCGGCCGTTGGGACCACGACCTCCATGGTTGGTACTACATCAGGGGGCATTGGCAATAACACGTCGCGCTCCTGAGGCAGTACACTCAGGCATGACTGTGCCGGTTCGATGAGCGAGTTCTATCAGGAAGCACCGCGCCTCGCGAACCGGTACGATGCGGACGGATTCCTGCGCTCGTATCTGCGGTGGCGCCTCCCCGACGACATACGCGCCGAAATCGAACCGGGCCTCCACCGACTCGGCGAACGCGCCGCGACTGAGATCGCCGCGCTCGGCGACGCCGCGGAAGCACAGCCTCCGCGGCACGTGCCGTACGATCCGTGGGGCCGGCGAGTCGACGACATCGTCGTCTCCGACGCGTGGCGCGCGCTCGATCGGATCTCGGCCGAGGAGGGCATCGTCGCGGCGGCGTATGAGCGACGACACGGCGCACTGTCGCGCGTGCATCAGATGGCGTTGCTCTATCTCTTTCACGCGCCCTCGGCGACGTACAGCTGTCCGCTCGCGATGGGCGACGGCGCGGCGCGGTTTCTCGAGGTGCACGGCGCCGGCGACCGGTACGCGCGCGAACTCCTCGAGCATCTGACGACGCGCGATCCCGCGCGCTTCTGGACGTCGGGACAATGGATGACCGAGCGGACCGGCGGGTCGGACGTGTCGCTCACGTCGACCATCGCTCGCTGGGACGACGCGGAGCGCACGCATCGGCTGTGGGGAACGAAGTGGTTCACATCGGCGACGACGTCGCAACTCGCGTTGGCGCTCGCTCGCATCGAAGGCGCCGACGGCAAGCTGGCGCCGGGCGGGCGCGGCTTGAGCGTTTTCGCAATCGAGCTGCGCGACTCGTCGGGCGCGCTCCGCAGCATTCGCGTCAACCGGCTCAAGGACAAACTCGGCACGCGCGCGCTTCCGACCGCGGAGCTTACGCTCGACGGAACGCCGGCGGTGCTCGTGGGTGGCGAATCGGACGGCGTGCGGAAGATTGCGACGCTGTTCAACGTGACGCGCGTGTACAACGCCGTCGCCGCGGTGTCCGGCATGCGGCGCATTCTTTCGCTCGCTCAGAGTTATGCCACCGTTCGTTCGGCGTTCGGCAAGCGGCTGCTCGAGCATCCGCTGCACTTCGAAACCCTCGTCGAGCTCGAGACACGCGTGCGTGCGTCGTTCATGCTCGCCTTCGCCGCGGTCGAGCTCATGGGAAAGGGCGAATGTGGTGAAGCGACCGGCGACGAGAAGGCGCGGCTTCGCTTACTGACGCCGATCGCGAAGGCGTATGCCTGCAAGCAAGCGGTGGCCGTCGCCAGCGAAGCGATCGAGGCCTTCGGCGGAGCAGGGTACATCGAGGACACCGGACTACCGCGCCTGCTGCGAGACGCGCAGGTGCTTCCTATTTGGGAGGGGACGACGAACGTGCTCGCTCTCGACGTGTGGCGCGCGATCGAGCGTACCGGCGCGTTCGAGCCGTGGCTCGACGATGTTCGCCGGCGACTCGGCGCGGTGGCGTCAGACGAGTTGCGGTCGGCGGTGGGCCGAGCGAGAGAAGCAACCGACCGGATCGCGCGCTATGTCGCGGACGCGCGAGGTACCGCTCGACGTGAAGCGGGTGCGCGGCGATTGGCGTTCGCCATCGCACGAGTGACCGCGGCCGTTGGTCTGATCGAGTACGCCGCCTGGTGGCGGACGCAGAACGTCCGCGACACCGAAGCGGCACAGGCCATTCAGTTCGCCGAGCGGTGGACGGCGCGCGACCTCACGTCTGGTCTCGATCTAAACGGCGAGTCGCGTTGACCGGCTGACTCGATGGCCGTCGCGCGCCAACGTTCGCGTTGTGACGTGGCGCACCTCGAGTTGGGAACGCACATTGGATGAGAATGCCAAACTCCGGGAGCGGCCCCGGCGAGTGGCAGACGGATTGCCAATCTGTACCGGCAACCTTCAGCTCTCGTGCGACTATCAACGACCGACATGCCGAAACGGCCTTCAAACAGGACACTTGAACATTACCACCAGCCGACGGTCTTCAGCGCCGGTCCTTTCGAAGCCACCGACGCCTGGCTCGCCGCGATCATCGAGTCGTCGGACGATGCGATCATCGGAAAGACGCTCGACAGCGTCGTGAGGAGCTGGAACGGCGGCGCGGCGCGCATCTTTGGATATACCGCCGCCGAGATGCTTGGCGAGTCGATCCTTCGACTCTTTCCGCCGGAGCTGGAGCACGAGGAGAACGAGATCGTCGGCCGCCTCTCCCGCGGGGAGCGAGTCGATCATTACGAGACCGTTCGCCTTCGCAAAGACCAATCGATCGTGGAGGTTTCGCTCAGCGTCTCGCCGATCCGGGACAAGAGCGGGTTGATCGTCGGCGCGGCCAAGATCGCGCGTGACATCACGGAGGCGAAGAGGCTGCAACGCGCTGAGCGGCTGCTCAACGACCAGCTGCAAGAGCTCGCGGGAGAGCTCGAGCAGCAAGTCGAGGCGGGCCAGGCGCTCGCCGAGGAGCTCGAGCTGACCAACGACCAGTTGATGACGGCGCTTCATGCAGCGGAAGCGGCCCATCGGCTCGCTCACGACGCGAACGCGGCCAAGGGCGCCTTTCTCGCCACGATGAGCCACGAGCTGCGTACCCCGCTCAACGCCATTACGGGCTACGTGGACTTGCTCGACCTCGGACTCCACGGCTCGCTCGAGCCGGGGCAGCGCGAGGCGTTGAGTCGAATCAAGCGCAGCGCGAACACGCTCCTTCGGCTCATCGACGACGTGCTGAACTTCGCGAAGCTCGAAGCTGGACACGTCGACCTCCGATATGAAGCGGTGCGACTCGACGATTTCGCGGCGACGTTGGGCTCGTTCATCGCGCCGCGCGTCGCGCTGAAACAGCTGAACTACCGATTGACCACGCCCGGTCCGGACGTCGTCGTGAACATGGATCGGGCCAAGACCGAGCAGATCATGCTCAACTTGTTGTCAAACGCAGTGAAGTTCACCGACAAGGGAGGCATCGAGCTCGTCTGCACCGTCGACGATCATTTCATTCAGCTCAAGGTTCAAGACACCGGGCAGGGGATTCGAACGGAGCTGTTGTCGGCCATCTTCGAACCGTTCACACAAGGCGATGCCTCGCTGAGTCGCGCGGTCGAAGGCACCGGGCTCGGTCTCTCCATCAGCCGTCAGCTAGCGCGGGCGATGGGCGGCGAAATCCACGTGGAAAGCTGCATCGGCGAAGGCTCGACGTTCACGGTCCTTCTGCCTCGACTCGGGCCGCTCGACGCCTGATCAAGTAATCCGGATGCCTCGGCTCTCGAAGTATTCGGCCAGCTTCGTTCCAGCACCCGACTCGGCGGCCATCGCCACGTATCCGTCTGGGCGCACGAGGTACGTTGCGTCGCGCGCCAACCCAACGCGTTCAGCAGCCGGTGACCAGGAAAACGTGCTCAACGTGAGACCGAGTCGCCGGCAGGCATCGGTCACTTGGCCGTCGGCGTCGCCGTAGACGTGAACTTGCCAGTCAAGCGACTGGAGCGAAGCAAAGTTGTCGGCGCCATGCGCATCGAGCTCCACCCATGGCAAACGATCGCCACCGTGGACCGCGCCCGCTCGGCCGACGCTGATCGCGCTCGTCCGATAATCGATCGCGATCTGTGATATGGTCCGAAACAGCCATCGCCGAAACGGCGCAACTCTGAATAGGGAGCCGACGACACCAGGAAACACACGCGTCCTGACCACTGCCGCCACACGGCCGGGTTTCGTGGCGATCGTGAACGCGCGGTCCGTGGTCGCGACGAGCCGTCGAGCAAACGCCATCCGTTCGACGCCATATGTATCGAGCAAATCGGGGCGTGATCCGCGCAAGACGGACGCCAGCTTCCACGACAGGTTGACCGCGTCGCCGATGCCGGTGTTCATCCCTTGCGCACCGACCGGACTATGGATGTGCGCCGCGTCGCCGAGCAGGAACGCTCGGCCTTTGCGAAACGCGCTCGCGACGCGATGGTGCACGTGATACGTCGAGAACCAGTGCACTTGTCGGACGTCGAGACCGAGCTGGTCGATCGGACGACGGCTCACGTCGTCGAACGAGAGCGTTCGATCTTTGGGAATCGCGTCGCCTTCGACCGTTCCCACGAGGCGAACGTGGCTCTCGCCTTTCATCGCGAATACCGCCAACAAGTCGGATTCGCCAAGGTCGACGTGCAGTTCGCCGTTCACCGCGGGCCCACTCGCGTCGACGTCCGCCACGTAGAAGACGCGCTCGTAGCTCCCGCCGGCGAAGCCAATGCCCGTTGCGGACCGCACGGTGGAATGTGCCCCGTCGCAGCCGGCGACGTACGACGCGAGGCACGAATCCATCGTGCCGTCGGAACACTCGAGCGTCGCGAGCAATCCGTCGTCGCGGTCATCGAGCGCCACGAGTCGCGTCCCCCGTTCGACCGTTGTCCCGCGTGATTCGAGCTGCTCGATCAACAGGCGCTCATGTTGGTCTTGCGCGAAATCGAGCACGAATGGATACGGCGTGAGATCCGATCCGAGATCACTCAGCGTCAGATGCGCCGTCTTTCTGCGATTGACCCACAGGTTGATCGCGCTCATGACGACGCCGCCGCTCACGACGTCGTCGGCGAATCCCAGCTGCCGGTCGAACTCGAGGGTGCGCGCGTGTACACCGAGCGCGCGCGAGAAGGGCGCCGCTGAAGGCAGCGAGTCGACGATGCGGAACGGCGTGCCGAGTTTCTGAAGCCAGAGGGCCAGCGTGAGGCCCGTAGCCCCGGCACCGACGATCAGAACCTCCGTCTCGCTGGTAAAACGGACCTTCGCGCTCTCCTTTGCCATGGCCGCCTCCAGCGTCGCGCTTGGAGGGTGCAAGCAACGGACCGGTTGGCCACCGTGACTCGGACAGTCAAGCGCCGCGTCGCGGGGCAAACGGCTGACAGCCTGGTGCATGCCAGGCGCCGCTCACGCGAGTCGACTCACCCGCCGTTCACGGTCAGGCCGATCGAGCGAGCCACGCGCCGCCGACCAGGCCCAAGGTCACCAGGAGCGAGAACACCACCGGCGCAGTGAAGAAAAACTTCCACGTGATGAAGCTCGTCGCCGCGAACGCGATCGCAAACGCCCACAGCAACGGCTGCATCCGGCGGACCACGTCTCCAGGCAGCCTTCCGACTTGCCAGGCAAGCGCCGCGGCGAGCAACAAGAGCACGGAGCAGAAGTATCCGAAGCCGAGATAGAATCCCCAGTAGGTGCGTCCCGGAGTACCCTGGGCCGTAAACCTGATGCGCTGCAGTTCGGCGATCGGCGCGGTAACGCCCCAGGCAGAGTCCACTCGACTAAAGCCGAGCGTGTGCCCGATGGCGTACAGCACCAGGAGCACGGCAGCGATCCGGTAGATCAATGAGATAGGCATGAAGGTCGGATCCGATCTTTGAGGTTATAGGTAACCAATTGGTTACGGCAGTCTATTCATGCCGTATTGCCTAGTCAATAGCGGACTTTCATGGTGGCGGAAGAAAAGCGTGAGCAATATGTTACCTATCATGGGCCGCATAGCCGCAAGCACGGACGTGTTCAGAGCCGTCGCCGATCCGACGCGACGCGCGATCCTCGACCGGCTCCGAGGAGGACGGGTTCCAGTGAACGCGCTCGCCGCCGAGTTCGAGCAAAGTCGCCCCGCCATCTCGAAGCATCTCAAGGTCCTCCGCGACGCCCGATTGGTCACCGAATCGCGAATCGGGCGTGAACGCCTGTATCAACTCGACCCGTTGCCGCTCCAGCGCGTCGCTGGATGGATCGAGGGATATCGAGCGTTTTGGCTGACCAGTCTCGATAACCTCAAGCAGCGGCTGGAGGGCGAGCGGCGATGACGGCACCGACGTTGTCCTCCGCACGTGCGGTCGCTGATCTGACACGCGGCATCATTTTGGCGGCGGTCGAAATCGCGGCCTCTCCCGAGCGTGTCTTTCAAGCCGTCGCGTCCGAGGAAATCGCCAGTTGGTGGGGATCGCCGGAGACCTATCGCGTGACGCGCTGGACCGGCGACGTGCGCCCCGGCGGTTGGTGGCGGAGCGAGGGTGTCGGTGCAGATGGAACGACGTTCGCTGTCGGCGGAGAGATCCTCGACGTCGTGCCGCCGTCGTTGTTCGTGCACACGTGGCGATACGAGCACCGGCCGAGCGACGTGACGACCGTGCGATTTCAGATCGAGCCGATCCCGGGCGGCTCGCGCGTCACGGTTCGACAGGAGGGATTCACCAATCGCACCGACTGCGACAGTCATAGCCGCGGTTGGGAGCGTGTTCTCGGTTGGCTGCGTACGCATTTGAGTGCCTAGCTTGTTGAACGGTCTCGACGATGCGCTTGAACGCACGAAGGGGATCGCGAACGACCCTCCTCGCCCGCATGCGCCCAAGGTGCCATAGCTAGAGACACCGCGTTGGCGCGTCGATTCGGGCGTCATGTCCGACGACCGAACCTCCGCCCACCCCGAGATCCTCGACCGATGGCTCGCGCGCGCCGCCATCGCGGTCGTCGTCGCGCTGCAGTTCTCGCTGATCAACGATTTTGGCTACGGGTCGCGAAGGCTCGCGCCGATCGCCGAGCTCATCCTTTTGATTCCGATCACCGCGATCGGGCTTCGGGCAGAACGGGTCGCGCGGTACGCACATGACCAAGATCAGTGGGCCTCGGCCAGCGCGTATCGCGGTGTCGCCTTCGCACTTGGCGTGACCCTGTTCATCGTCGTCAGTCTCGCCAACTCACGCTCGCTCCTTCTGCTCATCGAAGCGTTGCTCGCGGGAAAGACGCACAACGGACGCACGCTGTTGTTGGACGCGCTGAACATCTGGGCGACCAACGTCGTCGTGTTTTCTCTATGGTATTGGGGACTCGATCGAGGCGGCCCGTGGATCGACACCCGCGACCACCGGGGGCCATCGGAGTTCATCTTTCCGTACATGACGCTGCCGGCGGAAATCGTCGCCGAGGTACGGCCCGGGTACGTCGACTATCTGTTCCTTTCCTTCAACACGTCGACGGCGTTCTCACCGACCGACACGCTGCCGCTGACGGCGCGGATGAAGCTGTTGATGATGCTCGAGGCGGTCGTTTCGCTTCTGACGCTGGCCCTGGTGGCCGCGCGGGCGGTGAATATCCTCGCGTGAGCAACGCCGCCATTGCAATTAAAGGGTCGGCATTGTGATAGCGCGCATGACGGCGGCCGTCACGCCGTACTTTTCCCGTCCTGTGGGGTCGGTCGGTGGCACCGCGCTTTCGCGCGACCGACTCCAATCATGCGTTGCCGCCGAGTTTTTCCCGCGCCGCGCGCGTTAGAGCATCCTCCTGCTGGGTGACCCGCGCCGCGCTTTCGCGGTTAGGTGGTCAGGAGGCCTTGATGAAGGAATTCCGCGCTTCGTTCGTCGTCTTGTGCCTTTCGCTCTGCGCCTGCGCGGGCGAAATGTCTGTCACGGTTCCGCCGGCGGATGATCTTCGAATCGCCGTGACGCTCGCGGGGCGACGTCCGCAGGGTGACAGCCTCGTCATGACCGTGACCAATGTCTCCACGCATCCGGTCTTCTTCACCCGCTGCGGACCCGGACCGACGACGTTCGTCGAGCAGTTCGTCAATGGAACGTGGACGGGCGCCGTTCACAACTTCCTGTGTGTACAGGCGCCAGGCGAAAACGGTCCGGTCGAATTGGCCGCGGGGCAGTCCCTGTCAGTCAGTCGCGTCTTGTCGGAGGCGGGACACTACCGATTCGCCGTCGTTGGGGGCGATGAAGCCGACCTGAGTGACGGTCACGTGCTGACATCCAACGAATTCGACGTCCCCTGACTTGGATCCTGTCCGATGCTGAAACGTCCTTATTCTCTCGTCGCAGTCGTTGTCGCGCTCAGCGCGTGCTCAGCCGGAACGGATCCAGCGGTGACAGCACTCGACGGAGAGTGGTCCACCGGACACACGGTGATCGGCCTCGAGTTCGGGATCTCGCTGTCGTGGACCCGGAAGCTCGTCGTGGGCGGCGGATCCTACATTGTGTTTCCACCGTCCGCGCAATGCGGCTCGATTCAAGTGAGCGGTCAAGGGACCGTCGCTCTCGCCGCCACTCGGTCGTCGTCGAGCGACGTTCATGGGCACATGACGCTCGGCAACGCGGCGCCGCTGGAGTACGAGGGAACGCTCAGCAACACGGCGCAGCCCGGCTTCGAGCGAGTTGATGGATTCCTCATCGGCGCCGACGGCACCCAGTGCCCCTTGACGTTGTTCCACGCCGCCATTCCGTAACTCGTCGCGCCGATCGCCTTGGACTCCGCGTTCGTGCCGCGGCTATGAGCGAAGCGCCGAGTCCGAACGCGTCGCGCGCTCGAGCAGCGTGATCTTCTGCCAGATCTTTCCTGAGAGTCCAGTCGCCAGGGTTTCGATCTCGTTGACCGTGCTGAGCACGACCGGATCGCTGAGCGATTGAACGAACGACGCGGCGACTTTGCTCGTGAGCGACAGCATCTCACTGCAGTAGTCGAGGTATCGTCCCAGCTCTGGCGCTGTCATTAACCGCTCGGGCGACGACGTCGTGTCGGGCTGCGGCGACATGAGCCGCTCCGGATCCTTCGTGAGCTGGTGCATGTCGACGATGTGGACCACGCTGCGCAGTTGGTGCAGTGACCGGAGCGCTTTTCTCCGTTTGAGTCGGGACTCGAGCGTGACGAGAAAAAAGATCGCCACGCCAAGGAAGACGATGTCGTTGATCGATGCGTCGAGCATCTGCACGAGCTCGGAGATGCTGTTCACTCTGCCGGACACACGAATGCTCACGGCGCCGAGCACGACGACGGCTACCATCCCCGCGATGACCGCGCCGACGGCGATGCGAATCGGCCAGTTCGGCTTTCGCACGTAGTCGACGCAATCGAAGGCCTCCTCCGACAGCGCGACCAGCTCGCCGCCGACCTTACCGAGGCCCGATTCCGGAAATCGCTCAGAAATCCGGTCGCGCAGCCGGCGGAGGGTCTGCGTGATCTGAGTCTGGTCGAGCTCTCGGTATCGCGACATCTCACGCATTGGCGGGAATGTAACGCTCTTCACATCTGAACGGCGCAGCTGACAACGGCGCGACTGGTGACGGCGATTCCCGAGTATTGGATCGTCGATCCCGAGCGGAAGACGGTCACGGCGGTCGCTCGGCACGAGTTGGATCGCACGGCTCGAGACCTCTTGTCATGGCGTTGGACCGGTGCGGACGAACCGCCGGAGATTCGGCTGGCCGACGTCTTCATCGATGCGGACTGACGGACGCCGCGCGAAGACCGACTCATTCACCGAGGCGGCGGATCTCGCGATATCGGAAGCAGTCCGTGAGATGATCGTTGACCATGCCGACCGCCTGCATGTGCGCGTAGATGATGGTCGTGCCGACGAAGCTGAACCCTCGCCGCTTGAGGTCGCCGCTGAATGCATCCGACTCGGCGGTCTTCGCCGGAACTCCGCGCATCGATGTTCGGCGGTTGTCCAGCGGGCGGCCGTCGATGAAGCGCCAGCAGTAGGCGTCGAAGGTGCCGAATTCCTTCTGAATGGCGAGAAATGCCTTGGCGTTCTTCACGGCCGACGCGATCTTCGACCGGTTTCGGACGATGCCGGGATCAGCGAGCAGCTTTGCGATCCGCGCCGCCGTGTAGCGCGCGACGCGTTCCGGATCGAAGTCGCTGAACGCGCGGCGGTAGCCAGACCGCTTCTTGAGGATGGTCGACCAACTGAGCCCCGCCTGCGCACCCTCGAGAACGAGAAACTCGAAGTGTGTCCGGTCGTCGTGCACCGGCACGCCCCATTCCCGGTCGTGGTACTCGCGCATCAACTCGTCGTCGGGATTGACCCACGAACATCGTTTCGGTTCAGTCGTCATTCTTGCCGGAGTACCATCGCCGGATCGACCCTCGTCGCGCGCCTTGCCGGCAACAGCATGGCGATCGAGACCGCGACTGCCAACGCCAACGCGGCCAGCACGAAGGCGATCGGGTCCACGATCTTCACCGGAAACTCCTGCGCCAAAACTCGGTCCGACGCGACCGCCATCGCCGCGGTGAACAGCGCACCGGTTACCAATCCACGCGTCACCGGGCGGGCGTTCGGCGAGACCATCGCGCGGTAGACATCCATCCGGCGCGCACCGAGTGCGAGACGAATGCCCATCTCCTTCGAGCGCCGCCGCGCCGCGAGGGCGACGACGCCGTAGACGCCGACGATCGCCAGAACAGCCGTGATCGCCGCCACCACGCCGACCGCTTGCCCGATGCGCTGA
>Ga0157372_10001702_pt1 | contig 23833 bp, 20 predicted proteins | sample C55metaG_FD_115307 | JGI IMG/M metagenome (GOLD analysis project Ga0157372, IMG submission 115307) | Corn rhizosphere microbial communities from Kellogg Biological Station, Michigan, USA - C5-5 metaG | ecosystem: Host-associated > Plants > Roots > Rhizosphere > Soil | place: USA: Michigan... | reverse complement strand
TCCATATATACTTTCAGAAAACCGTCGAACTTCAAAACTTCACCCTGTGCAACAAATTTCTCCGTTGCGCCGGAAACGCTGATCACAGCTGTTGTTTTCTCCAGCTCGGCATCACTCATCTGCGAAGAGATGGTGCGTTTCCAGATAAGATCGTACAAACGCTTATCAGCGGAATCGCCATCGATGCTCTGGTTCTCAATGTATGTGGGGCGGATAGCCTCGTGAGCTTCCTGCGCGCCTTTCGATTTGGTTTTGTACTGGCGGATCTTCAGGTATTTCTCACCGTAATTCCCGGTGATGGCAGCTGTTGCCTGCGCGATGGCCGTTTCCGAAAGGTTCACGGAATCGGTCCTCATGTAGGTGATCTTACCGCTTTCGTACAGGCGCTGCGCAACCACCATTGTTTGCGCTACGGAGAAGCCGAGTTTGCGGCTTGCTTCCTGCTGCAGGGTGGAAGTTGTGAACGGTGCTGAAGGCGATTTTTTAGAAGGCTTGGTTTCTATTGTATCAATAGTGAAATCGGCAGTTTCACACTTCTGTAAAAATGCTTTTGCTTCTTCGTGCGAAGCGAATTTCTTATTCAGCTCGGCCTTAATGTTCGCGTTGCCGGAAGTGAAATTGGCAACCACTTTATAAGAGGATGTGCTCTTGAAATTCATGATCTCACGCTCGCGCTCCACGATGAGGCGAACGGCTACGGACTGCACGCGGCCGGCGGATAAGGACGGACGCACTTTTTTCCAGAGCACGGGAGATAATTCAAAACCTACGAGGCGGTCGAGGATCCTTCTTGCCTGCTGTGCGTCGACAAGATGCTTGTCGATGGTGCGTGGATTTGCAATTGCATTTTTGATGGCCGGCTTGGTGATCTCGTGAAATACGATGCGCTTGGTCTTTGCATCGGTAAGGCCGAGGGATTCGTACAGGTGCCATGAGATGGCTTCTCCTTCGCGGTCCTCATCGGTTGCGAGCCATACCATTTCGGCGGCCTTCGCTAATTTTTTCAGTTCTGCAACAACTTTTGCCTTGTCGGGCGAGATCTCATAATTGGGAGTGAACTTGTTTTCTATATCAACCCCGAGCCCTTTCTTTGCAAGATCGCGGACGTGCCCGAAGCTTGACTTCACTGTGTATCCTTCTCCTAAAAATCCTTCTATGGTTTTGGCTTTGGCCGGGGACTCAACAATCACTAAATTTTTGCTCATTTAATTCCTTTTCGTTAGAGTAATATGAAAAACAAAGAATAATGCGGGAGTGGTCGTTTTCCCGAAAAACGGTGCAAAGAAAACAAATCAAAATCGATTTTTCCAAATTTGATTTGCATTTGTCAGGAACTATATATATAAATATATATATAAAAATTTCAAAATTTTTTTTCCAAATATCAAATTGCGCCATTTTGTCATACGCCAATTATTGTTACCTTTGCCCCGAAGGGATTCCTTCGGAACCATCCATAAAAATAAAATGAGCGAGAATAAAGTAATAGATGAAAGCATACAGGGTGAGGCCCTGATGATCGAAGCGCCGCTCCAGGGCAACGGCAAGAAACTGTTCCTGGAAAGCTACGGATGTGCGATGAATTTTTCGGACAGCGAGATCGTTGCTTCCATTTTAAAGGACCAGGGATATACCACCACACAGGATTTTTTCGAAGCGGATGTGATCTTTGTGAACACCTGCGCGATCCGCGAAGGTGCAGAGCAGCGCGTGCGCCAGCGACTCACCGAATATAAGAAAGCAAAAAAGACCAATCCCGACCTGATCGTGGGAGTGCTTGGCTGCATGGCCGAGCGTTTAAAATCAAAGTTCCTGGAAGAAGAGAAGCTGGTTGATATCGTTGTTGGCCCTGACGCTTACCGCGACCTGCCGAACCTGCTGTTATCGGCGGAAGACGGCAACAAGGCCGTGAATGTGCTTCTTTCGAAAGAAGAGACGTACGCGGATATCACGCCGGTGCGCCTGGGCGGAAACGGCATCAATGCCTTCATCAGCATTACACGGGGCTGCGACAACATGTGCGCATTCTGCGTAGTGCCGTTCACACGCGGGCGCGAGCGCAGCCGTGACCCGGAAACGATCGTGAACGAAGCGAAAAACCTTTTCAGCCAGGGGTACAGGGAAGTAACACTGCTGGGGCAGAACGTGGATTCATACCTGTGGACCGGCGGCGGACTGAAAAAAGAGAACCTTTCGAAGGAGGAGCAGGAAAATGCGACCACCTTTGCACAATTGCTGGAAAGGGTTGCGCTTGTGCATCCCGACCTGCGTGTGCGCTTCAGCACCTCGCACCCGAAGGACATGACCGATGATGTGCTTTACACCATCGCGAAATACGACAACATCTGCAGCTATATTCACCTCCCGGTGCAATCGGGAAATACACGCATTCTTGAAATGATGAACCGCGGCTATACCCGTGAGTGGTACCTGAGCAGGATCGATGCGATCAGGAGAATTGTTCCAGATGCAGGCATCTCGATGGACATCATCACGGGCTTTTGCTCGGAAACAGAGGAAGAGCACAGGGATACGCTGTCGCTGATGGAAGCGGTGCAATACGATTTCGGATACATGTTCGCGTACAGCGAGCGCCCGAAAACGCTTGCAGAACGCAAATACAAGGACGATGTTCCTGCCGAAGTGAAAAGCAGGAGGCTTGCGGAGATCGTGGATCTTCAGCTGAAGCACTCGGCTATCCGCACGAAGCAGGGAGTCGGTAAAGTACACAGGGTGTTGGTGGAAGGTGTTTCAAAAAAATCGGAAGACAACCTTTTCGGAAGGAATTCACAGAGCACGGTGGTTGTATTCCCGAAAGAGAATTTCAAGCCGGGCGATTACGTGAATGTGCTGGCTGAAACCTGCACGGGAGCGACGTTGATCGGGAGGGCGGTATAACAAACAGTTCTCGATACACCCTTCCTGAAAAAGGAAGGGCACTCGAACTGACATCCGCAGAGGATCCTAACATATTTGAACTATTGTAAATTGAACAGCAGTGGAAAACCTCAAAACAGGCCGGCAGGTGGTGCAGATAAAAAATGTTTCGAAGCGCGTGACGATGAGCGGCGAGGAATATTTTATAGTGCTGCTGCAGAATGAAACAGGCAGGATGTGGGATACCATTGAGGTGAACCAGGTAGGCAGGCAGAAAGCATTTTCCATCATGCAGCATGTGGCCGACAGGTACGATGGCATCGGCCACTGGACGGCCCAGAAAACAGAGATCGAATTAAAAAAGCTGGTCGGAAAAAAAGTGTCGGTTGACGTTATCGAGAACGATAACGGCTCCCTCCAGGCGATCGGCTACAAAAAAGCGCAATAACAACAATGACCATACAGGAAATAAAAAACAGGTTTGGAATTATCGGCAGCGCCACGTCACTCGACCGCGCGATCGATATTGCAAAGCAGGTTGCACCCACCGACCTGACGGTGCTGATCACCGGGGAAAGCGGTTCGGGCAAGGAAGTGTTCCCACAGATCATTCACAGTCTCAGCGCCCGCAAGCACGGACAGTACATCGCAGTGAACTGCGGCGCTATCCCGGAAGGCACCATTGATTCGGAGCTATTCGGACATGAGAAAGGATCGTTCACGGGAGCGCATGAAGCACGCAAGGGATATTTCGAAGTGGCGAACGGCGGGACCATTTTCCTGGACGAAGTTGCCGAGATGCCGATGGCCACACAGGCACGCCTGCTGCGTGTGCTGGAAAGCGGGGAGTTTATAAAAGTAGGATCGTCGAAAGTGCTGAAAACAGATGTGCGCGTGGTGGCTGCCACCAATGTGAACATCCAGCAGGCGATCGAAAAAGGAAAATTCCGCGAGGATCTTTTTTACCGTTTGAACACGGTGCCTATTGTTGTGCCGCCGCTGCGCGAGCGCAAGCAGGACATTCACTTATTATTCAGAAAATTCGCATCCGACTTTTCAGCGAAATACCGGATGCCGACCATAAAGCTGGACGAGAATGCGGAGCAGATCCTCGCCAATTATTACTGGCAGGGAAATGTGCGCCAGCTGAAGAACATCACCGAGCAGATCTCCGTGATCGAGCGGCAGCGTGATATTTCGGCGGAAACGCTTGTGAAATACCTGCCGGCACACCAGGCGCCGCAATTGCCTGTACTGGCGAGCAGCGCCAATGCAGGAAACGATTTCAACGAGCGCGATATTCTTTACAAAGTGCTGTTCGACATGAAGAAGGACCTGATGGACCTGAAGAAGATCGTAGTCGACCTGATCGAAAACGACAACCAGCTGAACCAGGATTTTCAGCCGGAGAATGCACAGCTGATCAAAAAGCTTTTCCAGGATGTGGGAAGCCCCGAAACCACGATACAGCTTGGCTATAACAATACCACCTCTCCTACCCTGCTGAAACAAAAGGATGAAGCTCCTTCCCATGTGATCGAAGTGGAGGAAACATTATCATTGCAGGAAATTGAAGAGGACATGATCAAGAAAGCGCTGATCAAGCATAAGGGAAAACGGAAGAATGCGGCGAAGGAACTGGGCATCTCCGAAAGGACGCTTTACAGGAAGATCAATGAGTACGGGATTAAATAAACAGTTGGCAATTAAATCAGTTGGCAATGATCGCGTAAAAAATAAATTCAATAAGCAGTTTATCAATTGAAAGCAATTCGCATTTACCTCTTTTTCTTTTTTCTACTCGTGATCACTCCGGGCTGTAAGATCCATTACGGATTTAACGGGGCGACCATTCCGCCGGAAGCGAAAACCGTGGCGATCCAGTATTTCCAGACCACTGCAACACTTGCGCCGCCTACGCTGAGCCAGGCTTTTACGGAAGCACTGAAAGACCGCATGAGCTCGCAAACACGGCTGGCACTGGTGAACAGGGCGGGCGACCTGAACTTTGAAGGAAGTATTACGGGATACTCCACGAGTCCGATCGCAATCCAGAGCACCGACCAGGCTGCACTGAACAGGCTGAGCATCAGTGTAAACGTAAAGTACACCTGCGCTTTCGACCCGAAGAAAAATTTTGAGCAGACCTTCACGCGCTATGCCGATTACAAAAGCACAGAGAGTCTTGGCGCCGTTGAAGCCAAGCTGATCGCCGACATCAACGAACAGCTCACACTGGATATTTTCAACAGGGCACTGAACGATTGGTAAATTCGTATAGCAGCATGAACAGAGCGCAATTCATATCGTACATGGAAAATCCCGATAAGCTGTCGGGAGCCGATGCAACGCTGCTTTCAGGCCTCGTAAAAGATTTTCCCTATTTCCAGACCGCACACCTGCTGTACGCAAAAAGCCTTCATAACCAGAACAGCATTCATTACAACAACCAGCTGAAAACAACGGCTGCGTATGCTACCGACAGGAAAGTACTGCACAGGCTCATCACCAAAAAGAATGAGCCGGAAGAAGAGCTCATACCGCTGAAGCCGGCGGTTGCTGCCGAACCTGTTGTTGCTGCTAAAGTTGTTACCGAAGAGAAAAAGATAGAGCAGGCAGTTGCGGAGCTTGTAAAAGCCGAAGTGAAAGAGCAGGCGATAGTGCCGGCGGTGGAGACCGTGGAAGAGGAGCCCGCAGAGATCAGGGAAGCTCCGAAACCGGAAGTAAAAACGGAAGAAGAGCAAAGGATCGAGCAGGCTGTTCAGCAGATCGTGAAGGAAGAAGTGCAGGAAAGCCGCATAGCGCCTGTGATCGTGACAAAGGAGCCGGAGGCCGTGAAGGAAGCGGAAATTGTGAAGGACGAGGCTGTGACCCCGGAAGAGCCGGAAGCGAACTCTGTGAAGAAAGAGCTGATCCCGGAGCTGGAGCGCGAATACATTGCCAACGCGGTGGATGCCTACACGGAGATAGAGATCCTGCAGCCGGAGCCATTCAGCGAGGGAGATTATGTGCTGAAGGAAGAAGAAGGCACCGAGACAGCGACACAGGAACCGGAAGAAAAACAGGAAACACCGGTAGAGACCGTAGAATCGAACTTTGTATTAAATACCGCAAAAGAAAGCGAAGCGGTGTACCAACCGCTGCCGGGAGATGATAATTTTGACAACCAGCGGCCGCATTCCTTCAGCGAATGGATCAGGCACGCCGCAGCCGCCGCTGAAAAGACGGAAACCCCGGAAACACCTGTAACAGAAAGTCCGGCAACAGAGAAAAAAGAAAGCGAAGGCCAGCCGGGAACGCTCAGCGATTTCGACCTGATCGACAAGTTTATCCGCGAGGAGCCGAAGATCTCGAGGCAGAAAACGGAATTCTTCAACCCTGTGAACATGGCGAAGCAAAGTGTGGCGGATGATATTACTTTTGTGAGCGAAACACTGGCTAAAATATACGTTTTACAGGGAAATTATGTGAAGGCGCTGGATGCTTATGAAAATTTACGCTTGAAATATCCAGAAAAAAGGCTTTACTTTGCAGCCCAAATAAAAAACTTAAGAAAACTTATTAATCAACAAAACCATAAATAGGCATGTCAACTTTAATATCCATTGCAATTATCCTTGTTTGCATTCTCCTGATCCTTATCGTACTTGTTCAAAATTCCAAAGGCGGCGGACTTGCCTCTTCGTTCTCTTCTTCCAACCAGGTGATGGGTGTTAGAAAGACTGCCGACTTCCTTGAAAAAGCAACATGGTCGCTGGCCGGCGCACTGCTTGTGCTCAGCCTTATCTCCGCAGCTTACAACCAGCCGGGCGATGGCACCAACACTACTAAAACAACTTCATCCACCCGTACTGTAGGCGCCAACAAAGCTGATGAGAACGCAGGCGGATCTCCTACGGCGCTGCCGATCAAAACAGATTCTACGAAATAATCCTTTATCGTTTCCGTAATAAAAATGTCAGAGTGTCACAGCACAGCTCTGACATTTTTTTTGAATGAGCGCGAAAACTGACAAATTGATCCTCTATTAGTGTTAATAAGGCTTTGGTACAATTTCTGACTTAGCAGAGCCGCTTAAAAAAAATCAGTTAAACTTAAATTATATACACAAAAATGGCAAAAGTAACAATCAAACCACTGGCAGACCGCGTGATCGTTGAGGCAGCTGCCGCAGAGGAAAAAACAGCAGGCGGAATCATTATCCCCGACACTGCCAAAGAGAAACCGCAAAAAGGAAAAGTGCTTGCGGTGGGTACTGGAAAGAAAGACGAGCCAATGACCGTAAAGGTAGGTGACACTGTTTTGTACGGCAAATATGCAGGAACCGAGATCCAGGTGGAAGGAAAAGACCTGCTGATCATGAGAGAGAGCGACATCTTCGCAATCGTATAGGTACAGATCGCGGGTCAATACGAATTTGCGAATCTGTAGAATCAACAAAGAATCAAACCAATTAACCAATAAACCAATCAAGAGATGGCAAAGGATATATTTTTTAACGTAGATGCACGCGACAAATTGAAAAAAGGCGTGGATGCATTGGCAAACGCAGTGAAGGTAACATTAGGCCCAAAAGGCCGCAACGTGATCATCGATAAAAAATTCGGGGCACCGAGCATTACAAAAGACGGTGTTTCTGTAGCGAAAGAAATTGAGCTGAAGGATCCTGTAGAGAACATGGGTGCACAAATGCTGAAGGAAGTGGCGTCAAAAACCGCTGATGCAGCAGGTGACGGAACAACAACGGCTACTGTGCTTGCACAGGCGATCGTGAGCGCAGGACTGAAAAACGTTGCTGCAGGCGCAAACCCGATGGACCTGAAACGCGGGATCGACAAAGCTGTTACGGCAGTTATTGAAAACCTGCACAAGCAGTCGCAGGAAGTCGGCAACGACAACAAGAAGATCGAGCAGGTTGCCACGATCTCGGCGAACAATGACAGCACTATCGGAAAGCTGATCGCGGAAGCGATGAAGCGCGTTAAAAAAGAAGGCGTGATCACTGTGGAAGAGGCAAAAGGAACTGAAACAACTGTTGAGGTTGTGGAAGGGATGCAGTTCGACAGGGGTTATATCTCTCCGTATTTCATTACCGACGTTGAGAAGATGCAGGCCGTATTGGAAAATCCATTGATCCTGATCTATGAGAAGAAGATCTCTTCCATGAAAGAACTGCTTCCTGTGCTTGAAAAAGCTGTTCAGACCGGCAAGCCGATCCTGATCATCGCGGAAGATGTTGACGGCGAAGCGTTACAGACGCTCGTTGTGAACCGCTTACGCAGCTCACTGAAGATCGCAGCGATCAAAGCTCCGGGATTCGGCGACAGGAGAAAAGCAATGCTGGAAGATATCGCTATCCTTACCGGCGGCGTATTCATCAGCGAAGAGCGCGGATTCAAACTCGAGAACGCTGAGCTGAACTACCTTGGTAAAGCTGAGAAAGTAACCATCGACAAAGACAATACTACCATCGTGAACGGCGGCGGTAAAAAAGCTGATATCGCTGCACGCGTGAACCAGATCAAAGCGCAGATCGAAACTACAACTTCCGATTACGATAAAGAAAAATTACAGGAACGCCTTGCCAAATTAGCCGGCGGAGTTGCCGTACTGTATGTTGGAGCAGCCACTGAAGTGGAAATGAAAGAGAAGAAAGACCGCGTTGACGATGCACTGGCTGCAACACGCGCCGCTGTTGAAGAGGGAATTGTACCGGGAGGCGGAGTTGCCTACATCAGGGCAACTGAAGCGCTGGAGAAGCTGAAAGGCAGCAATGAGGATGAAAATACAGGGATCACGATCATCAGGCGCGCCATCGAGGAGCCATTACGCCAGATCGTGGCAAATGCAGGCTTAGAAGGCGCAGTGATCGTTCAAAAAGTACGTGAAGGAAAAGCTGATTTCGGCTACAACGCACGTACGGATAAATTCGAGAACCTGCTTGCCGCAGGTGTTATCGATCCTACGAAAGTAACCCGCATCGCGCTTGAGAACGCCGCTTCTATCGCAGCCATGCTGCTGACCACAGAATGCGTGCTTGCTGAATCGAAAGAGGAAGCTCCTGCAATGCCGATGGGCAACCCCGGCATGGGCGGAATGGGCGGAATGATGTAAGCCTGAACTATTTTATGGAGAAGCCCTTCGCAACAGCTGCGGAGGGCTTTTTTATTTGACAAAATGTGGAATCCGGTGCACACTGTATTTATTTTACCGTATTTTTACGGAGTCTTTAGGCATAACACAGAACAACGTCGCCAACATGAAATCACATTTACGGGTACCTGCAGTAGCAGCTTTATTGCTATTGTTGTTCAGCAGCTCCTTTGCCCAGGAGGCTGCAACAAAAAAAACAAAGCGAGTAAAAGGCACATTCTACGGCTCATGGGGCTACAACCGCGACTGGTTCTCCAAGAGCGATATTCATTTCAGGAACAGCTCGGGAGAATATAATCCGGTAACGGGCAATTACGACTACTACGACTTTACGATCTACAATGCCAAAGCCACGGACCGCGACGGTTTCAATGCGATGCTCCGCACCGACCTTACCATTCCGCAGTATGTGTACCGCCTCGGCTATTACTTCAATAACAAGAAGGACCTGGGCATCGAGATCAATTTCGACCACGCGAAATACATTATGAGCGACTGGCAAACGCTGCATGTGAAGGGCTATATTTCGGACCAGTACATCGATAAGGATACAATGATCAGCCCCGAAACATTTCTTCACTTTGAACATTCCGACGGCGCAAATTTCCTGATGCTGAACCTGATGAAGCGGCAGCGGCTGCTTACGTCAAAGAACAACAAACACTGGCTGAGCGCCGTGATCAAATACGGCTTCGGGCCTGTGATCCCGCGCACGCAGGTAACGCTGTTCGGGCAGGACCTGAACAACTGCTTTCACATTGCAGGATATGTTACCGGAATGGAAGTGGGATTGAGATACGATGCATTCAAACACATTTACGTGGAATATACAGGCAAAGGCGTGTTCGCCGATTACCGGAACGTGCTTGTGCTGGGCTCCGGGAAAGCGCATCATCATTTCTGGGCTTTTGAGAATATCCTGACACTGGGCTTTCAGTTCCCGTTGTAATCAAATAAAAAATGCCGCTACGAAGCGGCATTTTTATTTCCACAAAAACGCGGATCTATTTTGCGAGCAATTCCTTAACGATCGACGATACAACTTTCCCATCGGCTTTCCCTGCGAGCTGCTTTGTAGCCACTCCCATCACTTTTCCCATATCTGCCGGAGAAGATGCGCCCGTAGAAGATATAATGGCCGCCACTTCTGTCCTGATCTCGTCCTCGGACATCTGCTTCGGCAAATACGCCTCGATCACCGCCGCCTGCGACAATTCAACATCTGCAAGGTCCTGGCGGTTCTGGGTCTTATACACATCGGCAGTTTCCTTGCGCTGCTTTACCATTTTCTGCAGGGCTTTGATCTCCGTATCATCGTTGTAACCTTCGGGGGAAGTCTTCAGCAGCAGGATCGTCGATTTAACAGCGCGTAATGCTTCGAGCTTTGCCGCTTCCTTTGCAAGCATCGCGGACTTGATATCAGCATTTATTTTTTCTTCTAAGGCCATATTATTTAAGTTTAAAATTAGAGTTTGAAAGTTTAAAGTTAAACAAAATTTATTCTCAGGAATTAATATTAAATTTGATAAACATAAGCCATGAACAACTTTAAGATTGAAATACCAAAGCCCTGCACTGCCGACTGGGATAGCATGTCACCGGCGGAACGGGGCAAATTCTGCGGCGCATGCTCCAAGATCGTGATCGATTTTACCGCGATGACGACGGATGAGATCAAAGATTACTTTCTTAAGCACCGGGAGCAAAAGATCTGCGGCCATTTCATAACATCCCAGATCAAAAGATCAACAGGGCTTAAAGGAGCGCTCATCTCACTTCATAAAAAGACCGGAGGGATCAGGTATAGAATTCCGAGAATGGCCGCAGCCTTTTTCATCCTCGCGATCATGACGCTTGCGGGATGCGGCCCGGATGAGCCGGAAGGGGTAATGACCACCACGGGCGACAGTATTTACTACCCGGTTGAGCAAGGGGATTCCATGAACAGGTTCCTGGAAAAAGAGCTGGATTCAATCAACAGAGCAAACGATTCCACCAATAATTAAAAAGTCCCGCAGCGTGCGGGACTTTTAATTTGTTCAAGCTTTGTAATTTATGCTTAATCAACGTTATCATGCAGGAAAGAGTTGTTCGGCTTGATCTCCGTTTTCTTATCATCGCCTTCGGATAAGGTATAGCGCGATACCTGTGATTCCGAGGAATGCGGTGTATTGTCGAGGTTGATGTTCCTGCGCTTGTAAGCAGGCTCATTTTCCAGCTCCGACAATCCGTTTGGCGATTTCAGCTTAAAGCTCAGCTCCTTCAATTTTGCAACGCGCTCCTGCGCTTTTTTCAGCTGCTCGCTCTCTTCCACTTTAGAGATGATCACATTTTCCTCTTTGCTTTCGATCACAGGCTCGTTCTTCATAACAGGCGTTTCAAACTCCTGCTGGATCTCCGTAGCTTCATCGATCGAAACATTATTATTGGATGCGATCTCAAATTCGAATGTTACCTGTTTTGTTTCTTCATTTACTACAGGCTCCTCTTCGCGCACGAACATGAACGGCTCGTTTGCAGAAGTTTCTTCCTTCACCTCATTTACAGGCGCTTCAACCAGAGGAACAATATTTTCCGCAACAGGCGCTTTCTCTTCACCTTTGATGAAGGAAGTGATCTCCTCTGTTTTCGGCACTTCATTTACAACAGGTGCAGTCACTTCTTTCTTCGGCTCATCCATCAGGGAGAACACCTTTTTCTCAGGTGCTTTTTCAAAGCTCATTCCCAGGTCGGCCTGTGAATTGAAACCGGTTGCAATGATGGTTACATTTACCTTATCGCCCAGTGAAGGATCAACGCCGTAGCCTTTGATCACTTCGGCGGTCATGCCGGCAGCATCCTGGATATAATCCGTGATCTCGCCCAGCTCGTCCATTGTGATCTCGTCCTCACCGCAGGTTACATTCACCAGTACGTAACGCGCTCCTTTGATGTTGCTGTCGTTCAGCAGCGGAGAAGCCATTGCCTGCTCAACGGCACGCAGCGAGCGCTGTTCGCCGCTTGCCTGTGCGGAGCCCATGATCGCCACACCGCTTTCCTTCATTACGGTTTTCACGTCGTTGATGTCGGTGTTGATCTGCAATGTTGTTGTAATGATATCTGCGATGCCTTTGGCAGCCGTTGTTAAAATATCATCTGCGTGTCCGAATGCCTCGGTCACTTTTAAATTTCCATAGATCTCACGCAGCTTATCATTGCTGATCACCAGCAGCGTATCCACATTCGCTTTGAGCGCATCGAGCCCGGCATCTGCCTGCGCCTTACGCTTTTTACCTTCGAAGCCAAAAGGAATGGTAACGATACCAACCGTTAAGATACCCATTTCCTTTGCCGCCTGTGCAATTACAGGAGCCGCACCGGTACCTGTACCGCCGCCAAGGCCTGCCGTGATGAACACCATTTCGGTATTGTTCGCCAACAAGGCCTTCACTTCCTCAATGCTTTCGATAGCGGCATTTTTTCCCACTTCGGGCAATGACCCTGCACCGCGGCCTTTTGTAAGGCTTGATCCCAACACGATTTTTAAAGGAACAGGGCTGATGTCCAATGACTGCTGATCGGTATTGCAAACGATAAAGTCAACACCTTTAATACCCTGTTTGTACATGTGGTTAACGGCATTGCTTCCGCCTCCTCCTACTCCAATTACTTTAATAATTGATGAGTTGTCGTGTGGTAAATCAAATTTCATCATCTTGTTATTTATTTAAAACGGTTGATATTATTAGCCTTCCGGGATGCTACTATTTTTCAAAGTATAAAATTCCTTTATTTTTTAATGCAGAAACCGCAGGTACACTGTTAGTTACTAACCATGCAATGTTAATTTCATTGCAGTTCCTGTATTAATTCTGTGGTGCATCTTCATCAAAAAACTTTTTCAGCTTATCGAAGAACCCAGTTGAGCGATCCTTTGAATGCCCTTTGATGCTGGTGGTTGCAGCGCTTGTAGAAACTGCATTGCTTTGATTCTGCTTGTCGATCCGCTGCAGCTCCTTCATCACCAAACCAACGGATGTTGCAAACATCGGCAGGGTCACATCTTCTGTGCCTTTTGCGAGATGCTCGTTCGGATAACCGATGCGCGTATCCATCCCGGTGATGTATTCCACCAGCTGGGTAACGTGCTTCAGCTGCGCTCCACCGCCTGTTACCACAATCCCAGCGATGAGCTTTTTCTCATAGCCGGAATTCTTGATCTCATAATACACATGCTCTACGATCTCTTCCATGCGCGCCTGGATGATCGCGGAAAGGTTCCTTACTGAAATCTCCTTGTGCGGACGGCCCCTGAGCCCAGGAATGGAAACGATCTCGTTCTCCTGGTTCTCGCTGGCAAGCGCCGATCCGAACTTGATCTTCAGCAGCTCTGCCTGGCTTTTGATGATGGTGCAGCCTTCTTTGATATCTTCGGTGATCACATTACCGCCGAAAGGAATTACAGCCGTGTGGCGGATGATCCCGTCCTGGAAAATAGCAACATCGGTAGTACCGCCGCCGATATCAACCAGCACTACGCCGGCTTCCTTTTCTTCGAGGCTTAATACGGCATCGGCGCTGGCGAGCGGCTCCAGCGTTAAGCCGGAAGCTTCCAGGTTTGCTTTGTGAACGCATTTATAAATGTTACGTGCGGCAGCGATCTGCCCGGTGATGATATGGAAATTCGCCTCGAGGCGGATGCCCGACATCCCGATCGGATTCTTGATCCCCTGCTCGTTGTCGATGATGTATTCCTGCGGCAACACATGAATGATCTCTTCACCGGGCTGCATCACGAGCTTGAACATATCGTCGATCAGCGCGTCGATGTCCTTCTGCGAAATCTCCTCCTCTATGCTCGAGCGTGTTTTGATCCCGCGGTGCTGCATGCTTTTAATGTGCTGGCCTGCAATCCCCACGTTCACAACCTTAATATCCACACCTGACTTGTTTTCAGCATCCGCTACGGCGGCACGGATGGCCTGCACGGTTTGGTCGATGTTCTGAACTACACCGCGGGCAACGCCGTAGGACTCGGATTTCCCCATACCGAGGATCTCGATTTTCCCGAACTCATTTCTGCGGCCGACAATTGCCACGATCTTTGTTGTTCCGATGTCTAAGCCGACTACAATTTCTGATGGTTCCATTTTTAACTGATCTTATTTCTGAATTGATTGATTATTTCTTTGTACAAACGACCTGGTTCCTGAATTTCAAATTGATCGTTGAATATTTATCCCACCATCCCGTAGTGTTGAGTCCCTGCTGGTAGAACGTAAGCAGCTTGTTGAACTTCTCTACCATAAACGTGGTGTCGCCGAAGATTATTTTCTGGCTGCCGGCCGTTGGAACGATCTCCATATCGTTCTCGCTGTTGTAATACACCTGCTGGATCTGCGCCTTCCAGAATGGATCGGCATGAATGAACTTCGCCATGGCAAACAATTCATCGAGCTTGCTTGTCGCGCAAAGCAGGCTGTCCTTCCCGATCTGCTCCACGGAATACATGTAGCGCTTCGAATACGGCTCCATGATGTTCCCGTTCGCCACCAGCACCTTCATGGTGTATTTATCCGACAGTGGCATCAGCTTTCCTTCATCATCGAGGTAATAGCTGTCGCCATCGGCATTGATCACGCGAAGGATCGGGTTGCGCTGCTTCACATCCACCTTTACCACTCCATCGATGCTGAGCGAAACCTCGGCATTTGAAATAGCGGGGTGACTGTTGAGCACATGCTCCATCTCCGTTACGTTGATGCTCGATTTCGGCTCGCCTACAATTGAATCGCCGCGGTCTTTCAGCATCTGTGCGATGTCGAACTTATTTACAAAATAAAGATCGCCATCCTGGTTCACGGAGATGTCGAGGCTTTTGCAGCGAAGCGCTTCCTGCTCCCTGTTCACAAAGCCCAGGCTGAGCAGCAGCCCGATGACCAACAGGCACCAGAACGAAATGAAGGCTATTTTTTTAAATTTCTGCATTTATATTTTTAAAGATCAGGCGATCACTTTTTCAATAGTTTATTTTTTATCGGCTCCACCAACGTGTCGATATCGCCGGCACCCATCGTGAGCAACACTTCCACTTCCATTTTCGCGATCTCCTCCACCAGGTCCTTTTTCTGGCAGATCATTCTCTTTGCGCTTTTCATCTTATCCAGCAGCATCTGCGAATTCACGCCATCGATGGGCAGTTCCCGCGCCGGGTATATTTCCAGCAGGATGCATGTATCGAGCAGATCGAGGCTTGCTGCGAAATCGTCGGCGAAATCACGCGTACGGCTGAATAAGTGCGGCTGAAAAACACCGGTCAGCTTTTTTCCGGGGTACATTTCCCTTGCCGAATTGATCGTTGCCTTCAGCTCCTCGGGATGATGCGCGTAATCATCAATGTATACAAGCCGGTCCGTTTTCACCTGGTAATCGAAACGGCGCTTCACACCTCCGAATGTTCGCAGCGCTTCCTTGATGTACACTTCGGAAATGTGCAGCTCGCAGGCGATTGCCGCAGCAGCAATGGAATTTTCCACGTTGTGCTTTCCCGGAAGGCCCATGGTGCAATTCTGCATCAGGCCTTTCGGCGTGTGAATGTTATAATGATAGTACCCGCCGTCAATGCGGATGTCCGATGCATAATAATCGGCATAGCGGTCGTCAACGGAATACGTGATCGGCTGCTTTGCGGAATTGATCTTTCCCGCAATGCTTTTCTTTACGATCAGCTTTTCATCCACGAGGTTGGCGAACATGGAGAACGATTCTTCCACATGGCTTTTGTCGCCGTAAATATCGAGGTGATCGGCATCCACCGAAGTGATGACTGCGATCTCGGGATGCAGGGTTAAGAAAGAGCGGTCGTACTCGTCGGCTTCAACTACAATCAGGTTGGAGGCCGGAGGCTGGAGGCCGGAGGTTTTTAAGCCGGCGCTCAGCAGCAGGTTGGTTTTGTAATTCTGCGTGATGCCGCCCAGGAACGCGGAAGGATCGAGTCCGGCCGTTTTCAGGATATGCGCCACCAGCGATGATGTTGTTGTTTTACCATGTGTTCCGGCCACAGCGATCGTACGTGCAGATTCTGTGATCAACCCTAATACCTCAGCTCTTTTTTTAATATTAAACCCCTTACTATTAAAAAAAACGTATTCGCTGTGGCCCTTTGGAACAGCAGGTGTATAGACTATCAAGATCTTAGATTTGAGATCTGAGGCCAATGATTTAAAACCTTCGGGGACCAGATCGATGTTGTCTTCAAAATGAATGCTGATGCCTTCCGCGATCAGCTCGTCGGTAAGCTTCGTCGGTGTTTTATCATAACCGCTCACCTGCTTTCCCATGGCGTGGAAATAGCGCGCGAGCGCACTCATGCCGATGCCGCCGATACCAAGGAAATAGATGTGAGTTATGTCTTTCACTGTTATTTTTTATTTTTATTATTGATCAAACTGATCACTTCATTAGCTATAACTATTGCCGAATCGGGCAAAGCGAGCCTTGCGATGTTCTCCGATAATTTAAAGCAGGCTTCCTCATCTTTCACCAGCTTCACGGCCTGCTCTTTCAGCTTTTCTTTTGCTTCACTGTCTTTTATAATGATCGCTGCATTGTAGGTAACCAACGCCATCGCATTCTTTGTTTGGTGATCCTCCGCAACATTCGGAGAAGGGACCAGGATCGTCGGCTTTTTAACGAGGCACAGCTCGGAAACGGAGCTTGCTCCCGCCCGTGAGATCACTACATCAGCCACAGCATACGCGAGGTCCATCTTCTGGATGAAGTCAAATGCCTTCATGCCTTTGCCTTCGTATTTTGCCACCGCCTGCTTTGCCGTATCGGCGTATCCTTTGCCCGTTTGCCAAATGAGCTGAATGTTATTTTTTGCGAATTCTTCGAGGCAGAGCGAAATGCTTTCGTTGATGGTTCGCGCACCGAGGCTTCCGCCGATCACGAGAATCGTTCTTTTATTTCCATCGATCCCGAACAGCTCCAATCCTCTTTCTCTTTTCCCTTCCAAATGAAGAATATCCTGGCGTACCGGGTTTCCGGTGAGGATGATCTTTTCCTTCGGGAAGAATTTTTCCATGCCGGCATAGGCTACACACACACGGTCCACCTTTTTTGACAGCAGCTTATTCGTAACTCCCGCGTAGGAATTCTGCTCCTGGATCAGCGTCGGGATCCCGTGCTTTGCAGCCACCTGCAACATCGGGCCGCTTGCAAAGCCGCCTGTGCCGATCACCGCATCGGGCTTAAACGACTTTAATATTTTTTTCGCCTTACGAAGGCTGCTGAGCACCTTGAACGGAAATGCAAGATTCGACAGGGTAAGCTTTCTCTGGAAACCGGAGATCCACAAGCCTTCGATCTTATAACCGGCAGCGGGCACTTTTTCCATTTCCATTTTGCCTTCAGCACCTACAAATAAAAATTCGGTATCCGGCCTTAATGCTTTTATAGCATTGGCAATCGCGAGTGCCGGAAAGATATGTCCGCCCGTTCCTCCACCGCTCACTATGATCCTAAGCTGCTGCAACAGAACCTCCTTCCCCGCCTTCCGATTCACGGCTGACACTTAAAATGATCCCGATAGCAATACTGGTGAACCAGATGGACGTACCGCCCATGCTGACAAGCGGGAGCGGCTGCCCGGTAACCGGGAATAAATTCACAGCCACGGCCATGTTGATCATTGCCTGGAACACAAGGCTGAATGTAAGCCCGACCGCGAGCAGGCTTCCGAATGTTTTCTCACTTTTATTCGCGATGCGAATGCCCCGGAAGAGCAGCACGATGTATAAAAACACGATGACGACTGCCGTCATCAAGCCCCACTCTTCAATTACAATTGCATAGATAAAATCGGAAGATGCCTGCGGAAGGAAATTCCTTTGAATACTGTTCCCCGGGCCTTTACCCACCACACCGCCGGTAGCGATGGCGATCTTCGCCTGCTCTGCCTGGAAATTACTTTCACTGTCGCCGTTGCGAAAGTTCTCTAACCTTGCCTTCCATGTTGGTCCGCGGGGAATCACATCCGGAAAGTTCCAGATCAGCGCGAGCAGCAGCCCAAAAAACACCACCCCGGAACCGATCAGCAGCCAGAGGTGCTTTGCATTCATCCTGCCTACGAACATCAGCACGAGGCAATTCAGGAACAGGAGCGCCGCCGTGGAAAAGTTAGCCGGAAGGATCAATGCGCAAATGATCGCTACGGGAATGATGATGGGAAGAAAGGCCTGCTTAAAATCCTTGATCACATCCTGCTTGATGGACAGCATCCGGGCAACGTAGGTGATCAGCGCAAGCTTTGCAAAATCGGAGGTCTGGAAAGTGAGTGAAGTGCCCGGGATCGCCAGCCAGCGGCTTGCCTCACCCGCGCTTACACCTTTCAGCAGGGTGTACAGCAGCAATGGCGCGGCAAGAAAAATAGCGATCTGCGAGATGCGCGAAAAATAGGAGTATTTAACTTTATGAATAAGGTACATCAGGAAAATACCTGAACCAACAATGAAGATATGCTTGATGAGGTACGAAGCCGTATCGCCATTCTTATACCTGTAAGCAAGCGCCACCACGGAGCTGTAAACAACGAGCACCGAGAGAAGGGAAAGCAGGAGCACCACTGTCCAGATCACCTTATCGCCTTTTATATACTTTAACAGGTTCATTCTTTTCTTTTTACTTTATAATGCTTTGCATTTATTCTCAGCTTAACAATCAAACGCTTTAACCGCCGGCAACGGGAAAGGACAACACAACCCTTTCCCTGCCGGAATTAAATCTATAGTGCGCGAACAGCCTGCTTGAACTGGGTACCGCGGTCCTCGTAGTTCTCAAACATATCGAAGCTTGCGCAGGCCGGCGACAACAACACGGTGTCACCTTTTTTGCCAAGCTTGTAGGCGTGCGCCACTGCTTCTTTCGCAGATTTAGCCTCAACAATGGTTTCCACCATTTCGCCGAAAGCTTTCATGATCTTCTTATTATCTGTTCCCAGGCAGATGATCGCCTTTACTTTTTCCTTTACCAATTCGTTGAGCATGGAATAATCGTTGCCTTTATCCACACCGCCAAGGATCAGGATCACCGGGTTGTTCATGCTCTCGAGCGCGTACCAGGTGGAGTTCACATTGGTTGCTTTCGAGTCGTTGATAAATTCGATCCCATGAACATTTCCAACCACCTCGAGGCGGTGATCGATGTTGTGGAAGTCGGAAAGACTTTCGCGGATCGTCTCTTTCCTGATGTCGACCAATTTACCTGTAACACCTGCAGCCATAGAGTTGTAGATGTTGTGTTTACCTTGCAATGCGAGTTCCTGAATTGTCATAAATAAGGGATTTGTGTTGTTTGTGTTGATTATTAGCTGATTGTTGTCTTTTAAATACGCTCCTGTTTCCAGCTCCTTTTTGATTGAAAAAGGATACTGCTTTGCATTCACCTTCTTTGTTTTTATTGTGCTCATTGTTACTTCGTCGTCGATGCAGTAAATGAATGCATCGTCAGCTGTTTGGTTCTGTATGATCCTGAACTTGGAATCCGCATAGTTCTCCAGCTTGTAATCATACCTGTCAAGGTGATCAGGAGTGATGTTCAGCAACACCGCGATGTCGGCTTTGAACTCATACATCCCGTCGAGCTGAAAGCTGCTCAGCTCCAGCACGTAGTAATCGAAATCATTTTCCGCAACCTGCATCGCAAAGCTTTTTCCTACATTTCCCCCGAGGCCTACGTTCAACCCCGCCTTTTTCATCATGTGGTAGGTAAGCAGCGTGGTTGTTGTTTTTCCGTTGCTTCCCGTGATGCAGATCTTTTTCGCGTTTGTGTACCTTCCTGCGAACTCTATTTCTGAGATCACCGGTATGCCTTTCGCATGCAGCGCTTTTACAAGCTCCGCCTTGTCGGGTATGCCCGGGCTTTTCACCACCTCATCGGCATTCAGCACCAGCGCTTCGGTGTGCTTCTCTTCCTCCCACTCGATTCCGTATTTTAAAAGAACTTCCTTGTATTTATCCTTCAGCTTTCCTTTGTCGGAAAGAAAAACTTCGTAACCATTCTTTTGCGCAAGCACCGCAGTGCCTACGCCGCTTTCTCCTCCACCAAGTATCACGAGACGCTTCATCGTTATCGTAATTTCAATGTTACAATCGTTAATACCGCAAGCATAATCCCGATGATCCAGAAGCGGGAAACAATCTTCGATTCATGCATTCCCGTTTTCTGGTAATGATGGTGCAACGGCGCCATTTTGAAAAGCCTGTGCTCGCGTGCATATTCGATCCCGAACTTTTTCTTCATGCGCTTGAAATAGGCTACCTGCAGTACTACCGATAAGTTCTCCACGAGGAACACTCCGCAGAGAATAGGGATCAGCAGCTCTTTGCGGATGGCGATGGCAAACACCGCGATGATCCCGCCCAGTGCAAGACTGCCTGTATCGCCCATGAACACCTGCGCAGGGAATGAGTTGTACCAGAGGAATCCAACGCATGCACCAACGAATGCGGCAATAAAAATTACCAGCTCGCCCGAGTTGGGGATGTACATGATGTTGAGGTAATCGGCAAACACGGTGTTACCGGATACGTACGCCAGGATCCCAAGCACCACGCCGATAATTGCGGAAGTACCCGTTGCAAGCCCGTCGATCCCGTCTGTAATATTTGCCCCGTTCGATACGGCGGTTACGATCAGGATCACGAACGGAATGAAGATGAGCCAGGCCCATTTTGCATAGCCGTCGCCCAAGAACGACAACAGGGAAGAATAATCGAACTCATTATTCTTCACAAAGGGAATGGTGGTCTTCATGGATTTGGTCTGCTCGTTGGAATAAACCGCCTGGCGTGAAGCTACCATTGAACTTGACTCCTCTACCCCGAATGCTACCTGGCGGCCTGCAAACACTTTTTCCTTGATCACTACGCCGTCGTTGAAATAAAGTGTGATCCCTACGATAAGCCCGATGCCGATCTGCCCGAGGATCTTGAACTTTCCGTGCAAGCCCTGCTTGTCTTTTTTAAACACCTTGATGTAATCATCGAGAAAGCCGATAGCGCCCAGCCACACAGTGGATACAAGCATGAGGATGATGTATACGTTGTGAAGCTTTGCAAACAGCAGCGTTGGCAGCACAATCGCGGAAAGTATGATCAGTCCGCCCATTGTAGGCGTTCCCTTCTTTTCCATTTGTCCCTGCAGTCCAAGATCGCGCACGGTTTCTCCCACCTGCTTCCTGTGCAGGAGGCTGATGATGCGCTTCCCAAACACCATCGAGATCAGCAGGGAAACGATGAGCGCCATTGCCGCGCGGAAGGAGATGTACTGGAACACCCCGGCCCCCGGAAAATTCAATTGCTTGTCTAAAAAGTCGAATAAATAGTAGAACATTATTTATCAAATAGTTTTAAATTTTCCTGTAACACCTGCATATCGTCGAATGGATGCTTTACGCCCTTTATTTCCTGGTATTTCTCATGTCCCTTGCCTGCAACCAGGATAATGTCGCCCGGCTCGGCATAGGAGCATGCTGTTTTGATCGCCTCTGCCCTGTCGGTCATCGAGATCGTTTTTTTATAATTCACACCGTCCACACCTGCCTGCATTTCCTTAATGATCATTTCGGGCTCTTCGCTTCGCGGGTTATCGGAAGTGAGGATCACCTTGTTGCTCAGGTCGCATGCAATTTTTGCCATCACCGGGCGCTTAACCGCATCACGGTCGCCACCGCAGCCCACCACGGTGATCACTTTCTCATTTCCCGTGCGGATATCGTTGATCGTTTTCAATACGTTCACCAGTGCGTCGGGCGTATGCGCATAATCCACGATGCCGATCACGCCATTCTCGGTGCGTACATACTGGAAGCGGCCTTCCACCGAACTGAGCGTGCTCAGGGTGGTGAGCACATTTGTTTTTTCTTCCTTCAACAGGATCGCTGTAGCATATACTGCAAGCAGGTTGTAAGCGTTGAAGCTGCCGATCAGCTTGCTCCACACTTCCTGGTTGTCGATGTTCAAAAGCAATCCGCTGAACTGGTTCTCCACCACCTTGCATTTGAAATCGGCCATGGAGCGCAATGAATAAGTGCGTTTTGCAGCGCGTGTATTCTGCAGCATCACCTCGCCGTTCGCATCGTCCTTATTAGTGAGCGCAAAGGCATCGGCGCCAAGCGCGTCAAAAAAACGTTTCTTCGCTTTGATGTATTCATCAAAAGTCTTGTGATAATCGAGGTGATCGTGCGTGATGTTCGTAAACACTCCGCCGGCAAAATGGATCCCTGCGATCCGGTTCTGGACAACAGCGTGGGAGCTCACTTCCATGAAGCAATGCGTGCATCCCTTGTCGATCATCTGGCGCAGCAAGGCATTTAGCTGGATCGCATCGGGCGTGGTGTGTGTTGCAGGGATCACATCGTTGTTGATCTGGTTCTTCACCGTCGACAACAATCCCGTTTTATATCCGAGCTTTTTGAACAGGTTGAACAGCAGCGTCACCGTTGTGGTTTTCCCGTTGGTTCCCGTAACGCCTACCAGCTTGATCTTTTCAGAAGGGTTGTCGTAAAAATTTGCGGCAACAATTCCCAAAGCAGCTGTGGTATCCTTTACTTTTATATACGTTGTTTTTTCATTGATCTCCTCCGGAAACTCTTCGCAAAGCACCGCGATCGCGCCTTTTGCGAGCGTGTCGTTAATGTATTTATGGCCGTCGCTCAGCGTTCCCTTTACCGCTACAAAAAGGCTGTCCTTCTCCACTCTCCGCGAATCGAAGCTGATCGCAGTGATGGCTACGTTGGTGGAGCCGGCCACTTCAATGATCCCTGCCTTATAAAGTATGTCCTTTAATAGCTTCATTCTTTTTAGATCAGTTGTAAAATAATTTGAGTTCCTTTTGTAAATGGCGTTCCCGCTTCGATCGACTGTGATGCAACGGCGCCATTGCCGATGATCTTCACACGCATGCCTTTATTTTCAAGGAGGAACAACACGTCCTGCGCCGTCATCCCGATCAGGTTCGGCACAATTCCTCTTTTTAATGCCTCTTCCGTATTTTTCGACTGAAGCGAAACAGAAACCGAATCGCCGGAAACGGGACTTACCCATTCTGCCAGCTCGTCCACCTTATTCGTTCTTATCTTCAATGTCTTCAGGATGGTTTCGATATCATCCTTACTGCCCTGCTTTAGCGATGGCGCCCTCAGCGCGTACTGCGGCTGCACCGCGTTGATCTCTTTATGGATCTCAAGACTGGTGGAGTATACTTTGTCGGCAACATCCTTGAATACAGGCCCCGCTACAGCGCCTCCGTAATAAGCATCACCGCTTGGCGCGCTGATCACCACGATGCAGGAGTACTTCGGGTTGTCTGCCGGGAAGTAGCCCACAAAAGAAGCCTGGTAGGTCATTTTTCCATTCACCATTCCCATCTGCGCCGTTCCTGTTTTTCCCGCGATCTGGTAATGGGAAGCTGCCAATGCCTTACCGGTTCCGTTCAGCACCACACCTTCCATCATCTTCTTTGCCTTGTCAACCGTTTTCTTAGAGCAGATGGCTTCATTAATGACTTCGGGGGCATAAGACCTGATCACTTTTCCCCGTTTCTTCACTTCCTTCACGAACATAGGGCGCATCATTTTTCCACCGTTGGCAACTGCGCTGTAAAATGTGAGGATCTGCAAAGGAGTGATCCTTGATTCATAGCCGTAGCTGATCCATGGAAGCGAGATCTTCGACCATGTTTTATCACTCGTATTTTTGATGTAAGGCGGTGCCTCACCCGGAAGGGAAATTCCCAAAGGCGCCCCAAGATTCATCTTGTACAG
>Ga0157372_10001698_pt1 | contig 23844 bp, 18 predicted proteins | sample C55metaG_FD_115307 | JGI IMG/M metagenome (GOLD analysis project Ga0157372, IMG submission 115307) | Corn rhizosphere microbial communities from Kellogg Biological Station, Michigan, USA - C5-5 metaG | ecosystem: Host-associated > Plants > Roots > Rhizosphere > Soil | place: USA: Michigan... | reverse complement strand
GGATTGCTGATCTCGTGCGTAACGACGGCAGACATGCGGCTCCAGTCTTCGAGCTTCTGCGCGGCCATGAGACTCTCCTGCATCTGAGCCTTTTCGTCTTCTGTGCGGGTGAGGCGCTCGGCGTAGTCGTTGATGCCGTTGCTGATGGTTTTGAGGCGGCGGATGAGCTGGAGGGCGACGTAGGCGGAGAGTGCAGCGGTGAGGATGTTGGTCCAGGCGTCAACCCAGAATGCGGGCGTCCAGGTGGTGACGACCTCCATGAGGTGCGTGGAGCCGCAGGCGACGATGAAGAGAGCGAAGCCGGTGAGGAAGAAGACCCAGTCGCGCGCGATGATGACTCGTGTGCGGCGTGAGAGCGCGAGCAGCGTGATGCAGATGGTGGTGTAGCTGAGGAAGGTGATCGCGTTCGAGATCACCATGGTCCAGATGAGGTGCTGGTCCGCACGCCAACACACGGCGTGTGGCATCAGCGAACTTGCTGACATTCGATTCCTCCAAGGAGATTTTCTGGGCCCTTGCGAGGAATGATAGGGGCAAAACGATATAAATTGAGCGCGTCGTTAGTGACTGAAGAGTGACGCGAAGGTGGCAGAAGACAATAACTTAGCTGGTTCCGAGGGGTTGCGTACCCCAGGGGCTAAAGCCCCGTTTCTTTCAGTGACGCGGAGAGACCCGAGGCTAAAGCCTCGGGGTACCTAGAAGCCCAGGCGCTTGCGCATGACTCGGACGGCGTCGCGGCTGGAGTCGATGAGGAGAAAACGGCGGCCTAGATTCGCCGCCGCCTGACCTGTGGTCCCGCTGCCGGCAAAGAAGTCGAGGACGAGATCGCCGGGGTTGGAGTGGACGCGCACGATGCGCTCGAGGAGTTTGAGGGGCTTCTGCGTGGGGTAGCCGGTCTTTTCGCGGGAGTTGGTGGGGACAACGGTGATCCACCAGACGTCGGTGGGGATTTTGCCGCGGGCGGCTTTCTCGGGGCCGACGAGCGAGGGCGCCATGTAGGGGACGCGGTCGATGGCGTCGTAGTTGAAGGTGTAGTCGGTGGCGGAACGTGAGTACCAGAGGAGGTTGTCGTGCTTGGCGGGCCAGCGGTCGCGGGGCTTGCCGCCGTAGTCGTAGGCCCAGATGATCTCGTTGCGGAAGCAGTCGCGGCCAAAGATCTGGTCGAGCATGACCTTGGCGTAGTGGACCTCGCGGGGGTCGAGGTGGAGGAAGAGTGAGCCGGTGGGCGTGAGGAGGCGGTGGGCTTCGAGGAGGCGCGGGCGAAGGAAGGCGAGATAGTCGTCGAAGGTGTCGGCGTAGGTGGGCGAGGCGATGGTGGTGGTTTCGTAGCGCGCGTTGCCGAAGCCGTTGCGGGTGCCCGTCTCGCTGCGGCGGGCGGTGATGCGGGTGCGCTTCTGCGTGAGGCCGGTGTTGAAGGGCGGGTCGATGTAGATGAGGTCTACGGTGGCGGAGGGCAAACGTTGGAGGATGGCGAGGTTGTCGCCGAGGTGGATCTCACCGGCTGACGAGACTGTGGTTGAGGCGGGGCCGGAGCGCGGCATGATGCGAGTGTAGCGCGGTGGCTTGTGGGCGGCGGGACGCGCCACCCACAACTTGATGCGGCCTGGAAGTGATGCGAGAGGCCGACGATGACGGTGTGGTCGGCGAAGAAGGCGTTGCCGTTGGTGATGTTGTATTGGATCTCGGGGACGCTGGGCGGCGGTTGCGGGGGAAGAGCCTGCCTGTGGTTCGGCTGTCTAGTTTTCCACGCGTGCCGCCGTATGTTCTTGACTTTCTATGCCGATCGAGATGAGATTGTGGCCCTCGGACATTTTCAGAGTTGCACGTCGACAGTGGGACGACTACGGGTCCCCCGCTATGGGGTGGCGGTGGGGGTTGGGCTCTGTACCAAAGACTTGCGTTTACATCGAGGTTCTTATGAAAAGCAGACTGTATTGCGTGTGCGCTGCGCTGGCACTGGCGGCGGTTCCGTGTTTCGCCGCAGGATCGTCGTGGGATGGAACGTGGAAGATGAATGTTGCGAAGAGCAAGTTTACGGGCGACACCTTCACCGTGGAGGCGAAGGGCAACCTGATGCACTTCTCCGATGGGGTGGTCTCGTACGACTTTGCATGTGATGGGAAGGCGTACACGACGATCGCGGACAGGACGGTCACGTGTACCGGTTCGCCGGCCGCGGGATATGACTTTACGTCGAAGGCCGGCAACAACGTGCTGGGGAAGTCGCACAGGGCGTTCTCTGCGGATGGCAACACGATGACGATCCATGGGACGCAGGTGAGACCGGATGGGACATCACCGGAGTTCACGGATGTCTACAAGCGGCAGTCGGGAACGAGCGGGCTGGCAGGCAAGTGGATGAATGTGAAGTCGCAGGGCGCAGCCGACACGATGGTCATCCAGACGAAGGGTGACTGGATCAAGGTCTACTCACCGGAGTTCAAGAATTCGGTTGAAGGCAAGATGGATGGCAGCAAGCTGCCAATGACCGGACCGAATATTCCGGCGGGCGTGTCCCAGACGATTAAGGCCGAGGGCGCGAACAAGCTGCATTACACGGTGCAGTACAACGGCAAGGTGATGGCTGAGGGCACGCAGACGCTCAGCGCCGATGGCAAAACCCTGGTGGATGAAGAGTGGGCGCCGGGAAAGATGAACGAAAAGGCTACCGCAGTTTACGAGCGGCAATAAAGATTGGCGACCGCCAGAGAGCGGTTCCATCGGTTTCCTTGGGGAAGCAAGGGCACGAGTATGTCCATGCCCTTGCTATTTTTTTTCCCCAAGGATTTTTTGTTGCGAGAGTTCAGTCCTTGTAGGGATCGAACTCGTCGGCCCCTGCCATGGCTACGCCGACCGGCGTGAGCGTGTGCAGGATGCGGATGGTGTCGCCCTGCGCGGCAAGCACCTCGTCGAGACGCTTGTAGCAGTGCGGAGATTCGTCGAGACCTCCGCCCTTGAGAACGACGTTTGAGCGCTGCAGCCACTCGTGCATCATCTCGGGCTTGATGAGGCCTTCGCGCTTGCACGCTCCGGTCTTGCGGTCGTAGACGCCCGCAGCCTGCTTACGGCCGAGGACACGTCCGGCGCCGTGAACGGTCGAGTTCAGCGATGCCTTCTGCTGCTCGGCGATGACACGGCCTTCGTCAGTCGTCACGTCAGGAGCGATGCCCTCGAGGATGACCGACTGCTCGCCCATGGTGCCGCCGACGAAGCCACGCTGACCTGGAAAGGCCGGTGTGGCGCCCTTGCGGCAGACCCAAAGATGCTTGCCGTCGTGCTCTTCCAGCCACGCAAAGTTGTGGTGGTTGTGCACCTCCTCCTCGATGGTGGCGCCGAGCAGACGAGCGACACGATCGCAGACCCAGTCGCGGCCGGCGTAGGCATAGGCACCGCCGAGTTGCATGGCGGTGATGTACTGCGCGCCGAGGTCGGAGTTGATGTCGAGGAAGACAGGATCGACCATCATGCCGTCCTTCGCACCAGCGGCCTTGAGGAACCAGGTTGCAATGCCGTGACCGAGTCCACGCGAGCCGAAGTGCACGCCAACCCACACGCGGTCGAGTTCGTCGGTGAAGAGATCGACGTAGTGGTTGCCCGAACCGATGGTGCCGAGCTGGGCTTCCGCCTTCCTCTTCAACGGAGCTGCGGCTTCGGTGTTCCAGCCTTCGTGTCCGTCGCGCTCGAAGAGCGGGTGCTCAGTGCGCTCGCTGTTCTTCCGTCCGACACCGAAGCTGAGTGTGCGCCATATCTCATCCATCAGACGATGAATGTTGGCGCGGAGCTCTGTGCCCGGCATGTCGAGACGCACGGCCTTGTTGCCGCAGGCGATATCGAAGCCGACGGCGGTGGGGCTGATGCGAGACTCGGAGGCGATGACGCCGCCGATGGGCACGCCGTAGCCGAGGTGGCCGTCGGCCATCAGCGCGAAGTGGTCCGCGTGACGCGCGCACATGCGTGCCTGTTCCAGCGTGTTGGCTTCGTGTTCTCCGAAGACGGGGATGTTGTCGATCAACTGCATTACGTTGTTCCTTTCTGGCCGGCGGCTGGTTGTAGCCGTGGACGACCGGGTTGGGTTGCGCCGTCAGCGCTCCTCGCCTTCGACGCAAATAATAAGAGCCCGGGCTGTCGCCCGGGCTCGGTGTCACGTGGGAAACGAGGCGCTTATGCCTGCGGCTCCTCCTGCGTGGAAACCTTTGCCTGAGCAATGGTGTAATTCGGGTCGCCGATCTTGAAGCGGGCGAAGCGGCGAACGCTGATGTTCTCGCCGAGCTTGGCGATCTTCTGCGAGATGAGCTGCTGGATGGTCAGCGACTGCTCCTTGATAAAGGGCTGCTCAAGCAGGCAGACCTCCTCGTAGAACTTCGACATCTTGCCCTCGAGCATCTTCTCGATGATGTTCGCCGGCTTGCCGGTGGCGGCGGCCTGCGAGCGGTAGATGTCCTTCTCGCGCTCGATGTCGGCTGGCGTGACCTCATCCTTGCCGATGTAGCGCGGGTCGACGGCGGCGATGTGCATGGCGATGTCCTTGAGGAGCTCCTGGAAGTCCTCGGTGCGGGCGACGAAGTCGGACTCGCAGTTGAGCTCGAGCAGGACGCCGATCTTGCCGCCGGCGTGGATGTAGGTGCCGACCGCGCCCTCGTTGGTGGTGCGCGAGGCCTTCTTGGCGGCCGAGGCCATGCCACGCTTGCGGAGGACGACGAACGCCTCCTCCATATCACCCTTGGCCTCCTGCAGGGCCTTGAGGCAGTCGCCCATGGGGGCGCCGGACTTCTCGCGGAGTTCCTTGACGAGCTTGGCGTCGATCTTGACAGCTTCGGTGGTGGACATAGTTCTTCCTTCCAGTGAAATCAGTAATTAAGAGGCATCGGAGGTGCTCGATGCAGAAAGAGCGTGGCGCTTAGGCGGCCACGCTCTCCCGAAGAGTGTTGCGTGACGCTTAGGCGGAGATGACCTGCTCGATATCGGCAGGCGTGGGCTCCTCGGTTTCCGCGGCCGGGGCCTTGCGGATGCCGCCGCCGAGGGCAGCGTTGAGGTCGATTTCCTCGTCCTCGGCGTCCTCGATGGAGTCAGCCGCGGCGCCGGCAGAGACCTGGATCTCGTTGCGGGCGACGTCGTCCTCGTCCTCGCCGAGGAGGTGCGACTCGGTTCCGGCGGGAGTGACGTCGGCGTACTCCTGCGAGAGGGCCTTGTCGCCGATGAGCTGGGTTCCCTCGTAGGCGGCGTCGGCGATCTTCGTGGTGAAGAGTCGGATGGCGCGGAGGGCGTCATCGTTGCCGGGGATCACGTAGTCGACCACGGTGGGATCGCAGTTGGTGTCGACGACGGCGACGACCGGGATGCCGAGCTTGCGGGCCTCGGAGACGGCGATGGCTTCGTTGTTCGAATCAACGACGAAGATCGCGTCGGGGAGGCGGCGCATGTTCTTGATGCCGGAGAGATTGGTCGAGAGCGACTTGCGCTCGCGCTCAAGCTTGATGACTTCCTTCTTGGTCAGCAGCTCGTAGCGGCCATCGGTCGACATGTCGTCGAGCTCCTGCAGACGCTTTACCGACTTCTGAACGGTGACCCAGTTGGTGAGAAGGCCGCCGAGCCAGCGCGAGTTGATGTACGGCATGCCCGCGCGGTTGGCTTCCTCGGCGACGGCATCCTGCGCCTGGCGCTTGGTGCCAACGAAGAGGATCAGCTTGCCGGTGGAGGTGAGGTCGGTGACGAACTTGGAAGCCTCTTTGAACATCTTGAGGGTCTTCTGGAGGTCGATGATGTAAATGCCGTTGCGCTCGCCGAAGATGTACTCCTTCATCTTCGGGTTCCAGCGCTTGGTCTGGTGCCCGAAGTGAACGCCAGCTTCGAGCAGCTCTTTCATCGTGATGCTTGCCATAACAAATTCCTATCTGGGCATCGCTGTTTGTGAGTCCGGCCGGTGGCCTAGGCGACAGACGATTGATCCCGTTGGTTTGGGAGATTTGGTTCCTGCCGCCGGCGAGCGTGCCGACGGTTGAAGCTGGGTGCTTCCGGGACTGCTGCCCGGAGCACGATCAGGTGCCCCGGGCGAATACAAAAAGCAAGCTGAAGACTCTGCGGTCTCTTATTAGCGCTTGCTGAACTGGAACCGAGCGCGGGCACCCTTCTGGCCGTACTTCTTGCGCTCCTTGCCGCGGGCGTCACGCGTGACCATGCCGCCGGCCTTGAGCGTCTTGCGCAGTTCGGCGTTGAACTCCATGAGTGCGCGGGCGATGCCGAGCTTGACAGCATCGGCCTGGCCGTTGACGCCGCCACCCTTGACCGTAGTCAGGATGTCGAAGGTCTCGTTGATGTCGGCGATGCCGAGCGGCTGCTTGGCGGCGGCGCGCTGCGCGGGAGTGACGAAGTACTCCTCAAACTGCTTGCCGTTGATGGTGAACTTGCCCGAGCCGGGGCGGAGGAAGACGCGAGCGATTGCGCTCTTGCGCCGGCCGGTTCCGTAATACTGAATCAGATCTGCCATAAACTTTGTCCTTTTCCCTCGTCGTTAGGCGCTGAGCGCGGTGGGCTGCTGGGCGTGGTGCGGGTGATCGGCACCCTTGTAGACCTTCAGCTTGGTCGCCATCTGGCGGCCGAGCTTGGACTTGGGCAGCATGCCCTTGATGGCCTCTTCGACGATCTTCTCGGGACGGCGGGCGAGCAGCTTGGTAAAGCCCTCTTCGCGCAGGCCGCCGGGGAAGCCGGTGTAGCGGCGGTACATCTTCTGGCTCGCCTTCATGCCGGTGACGTGGATCTTCTCGGCGTTGATGACGATGACGTGATCGCCCATATCGAGGTAGGGCGTGTAGAGCGGGTTGTTCTTACCCGTGAGAACATTGGCGGCGCGCGATGCGAGACGGCCGAGGGTCTGGCCGCTGGCGTCCAGGACGAACCACTTGCGCTGGACGTCTTTGCCGCTGGGAATCGTCGTTGTCTGATTCAGATTCACGTTTACTCCTTACATCTGCCGTCTTCGTGGCCGGCGTGAAGCGCGAAGATATTGTGCCTGCGTTGAGCGGACCCCACTGGGCGACAAGCCGCGCGCAGCACGATCGCTGCGAGGACTGCCCTGGGAGGGGGCCGGAGTTGCCTAAAGGCGCACAAAGCCTAGTAGAGCGATGGCCGGGGAGCGAAGCTTTCCGAAAATCTGGCCGAACATTAAGTCCGTCAAGAGCCGGACTCAGCGGGGGCGGCCATGAGAGCCTCGCCTCAGTGTCCTGTTCCGAGCCTTAACACCTCCCGAGGAGGGCGCACCAAGGTCTCAGGCGCAGGACTGCGCGAGTTCTCAGAATAACCGACGACTGGCCGGAAGTCAACGATTTTGGGGAGGTTCCGGGAGGGCTGCTGGTGGAGTTTCTTCAGCACCCCTAATGCTTGAGATGCACGATAACCGCGATAAAGAGGATCACGATACCAGCGGCCGTCAGGAAGAGCGACGAACCGATGAAGAGAGCGGCGATGCGCTTGCGCTCCGGGGTCGGCGGGGTGATGCCGAAGGTCATGATGAAGGCTTCGGCGATGGATTCAAGGAACTTCATGGGCCGCCGATTCTTATTGTAGGCGGACTGCGGGCGCGGATTCGGGATGGCTTGAAACGTTACAAAGGTAACGCTGCAGATGGGTAGCACCGATGGCTCTAACTTGGGAGTGTCCTGGAGGGTTCAGGCAACGGACACTATCGCCTAACGCAACGAAATAAAGGTGATCGGGGCTCGGGTGATATGAGGATGCGACGACTGTACGCCGCGGTGGTGGGGTCTCTGTTTCTGGCAGGAGCAGCTGCGGCTCTGGGTGCCGACACGCAGACGAGTGGACAGGCGATTGCCGAGCGATTGATCGGCAAGGAGCTTTTTCTGCGAGGCTTCTGGGCGAACGATCATCTGAAGTTCAACTCGCAGGGGCAGATCGAAGCGACTCCCGCGGAGACGGTTTCGTTCACAGAGTCGGGGATCGATGTGCGGTCGGTGCGGGTGGATGGGAAATCGCTGACGATTGAAGGCCAGCGGATGGCGCTGGAGTTCCTGCCGAACGACCAGATACGGCGCGTTCCCGCAAAGACGGAATTAGATCCGGGCGCGATCACGATGGAGATTGAGGGCGACGGAAGCGGCAACTTCGACAAGGCGCTGGATGCGGTGTTTGCGAAAGACCTTGCGACCCTGGCGCCTTCCCTGCCCACGTACTGGCAGGCGTATGCGATGACGCACTTCCTGCCGGTGGATGACTCGGTGAGGCTGGAGAAAGAGAGCTATACGAAGGGCAGTTCCGCGGCGGTGGAGTTCACGCCGAGCGAGAAGAGTGCAATTCATGTGGGCGGTTCGGTGAAGCCACCTACGCTGATCCATACATACAACCCGACGTTTACGGACCTGGCGAATGCACAGAAGTTCACGGGGAACGTGAAGCTTTATCTGTGGTTCGACAGCGATGGGAAGGTGTCGCACGTGAGCGTGGCGAAACCCGCCGGGTTGGGCCTGGATGAAGCCGCGATTGCAGCCGTGCAACAGTATCAATTTCAGCCGGCGACACAGAATGGCAATGCGGTGACGGTGGATCTCTACCTGGATGTGAGCTTCAAGACGCTGCAGTCTACTCTCTGGTAGGCTACGGCGCCTTTCTGGTGAGCTGCGGCTCGTTTGCGGTGAGTTGTGGCTCGGGAACGAGTTTGGCCGGGGTGGGCGTGAGCATCATGTCGATGCTTTCGACGAGCAGCCAGGCATAGCCGGCGACCAGCAAAATCTGCGTGATGAGAAAGACGATCGCTATGGGCTGGCCTTGAGCCAGCGCATGGTGGAACGGCTCTGCGAGGAACTGGCTGAAGACCGTGGCCCAGATGCTGTGCGTAGTAACGGCGAGGACGTTGAATATCGCAAAGCAGGCCAGGCGGAGACGCCGATAGCCGCCCTCTCCGAAGAGAAGGCAGAGCGGAAAGAGCGTCAACACGAGGTAGGGCGGCCAGGACTTTTTGGAGAAGATGAGCAGCGCGAGATTAAGCGAGGCACAGCCGAAGACGACGAGGCGGAGTAAGGGTGTCTCGGCTCGTGCGCGGAGACGAGCACGAAGCATGACCGCGATGAGGATGAGAAGGACGATTGCGAGTACACCGTCTTCGACGAAGGAAGGTGGGATGTAACCCGCGGCGGATTCGAGCAGATAGGGCAGATCGCTGGCGGTGCGCTGGCTGCCTTCCGCAGTCAGCGGGTAGAAGATGTTCAGATGCATTGCGGCGAAGATGCCGTAGCCGAGAGCAAGCACGACAACAAAGCCAATAAGCCAGCGGAGCCAGCGGCGCGCTGCAAAGATGAAGGCCGGCGCGAAGAGCAGCGGAAGGAACTTAATCAGGACAGCGCTGAGGCTGACAAATATGCCTGAGAGGGCTTCCCTCTGCCGGGCGAGCGCCAGCACGCCGAGACCGAGTAGCAACGCGATCACAACGTTGTCCTGGCCATCAATGGTGACGAACTGCAGGCTGATGGCGCTGGCTACGTAGAGTACCGCGGCGATGCGCACAGCGGACTCAGAGGCGAAGAGGCGTGCGGCGCGAAGCCAGACGGGAATAATGAAGCACTCGGCGAGGATCGCAAAGAGGATGATGGCGATGGGCGAGTTCCAGAGAAGAACGAGGCCGGCGTCGAGGAAGGAGTGTAGCGGAGCGTAGCTCGAGGGGAAGTCGCGATACGGCAGCCGGTGCTGGAGGAGCCAATGCGCTTCAGGGAAATAGAAGGCGGGGATGTCGCCGCGCACGGGCAGATGGAGCGCGAAGAAGACGACGAAAAAGATGACGAAGCGCGAGAGGATGAAGGCGAGATTCGCGGTGCGGTCGAAGGCGTGACGAGTGAGGCGGTGGATTCCGCGGCTGGATGCCACGATGTAACCGACAACGGAGAAGGAGCATCCGAGTGCGGTCCTGGCCTCAAGACTCTGGATTCCTGTCATCCGTCGGTCCGAGGCGCGAGGTGTGAGTGCATGGGGCGAGTATACGGAAGGATGCTGATGACACAGATCAACTTCCAGATCTTTCCAGGGTCAGTGCTGCAGCTGGGTTGTGGCGGGCTGCTGACCAATCTTCGTTTGCAGCGGCTTGGGGATATGACGGCGGCGCGGGTGAATTGCCGGGGTTGGCGCTTTGGGGTCGAGGCGGTAGACGATGAGCAGGTTGCGGTCGGGATCGTCGAGCGCGGGGAAAGCGGCGACGCGCACGGGGCGATAAAGCGGCGTGATGGCGTCGGCCTTGTCGTCGTCGAGCTCGTTCCAGGCGATGTACCAGCCGGGGTGATATTTGGCGACGCGCTGATCGAGATCGAGCGTGCCGAAGTCATCGTCGATGGAGGGCAGTCCGGTCATAAGGGTGAGGTCGGAGCCGGAGATCGAAAGGATGAGGTGAGAATGATCGGGGTCGGAGTCGACGACGCGCTTGATGGCCCGCGCGGCGGCCTCGAACTGATAGGTGGGATTGCGGACGAAGTCAAGCTGCAGGAGCGCGTCGGGAATGGCGATGGCAAGTGTAAGGGCGGCGACAAGGGTTGAAGCGATCGCTGTCTCGATGCGGCCGCGCGCGTGCCGGAATTCGTCCAGGCCGAGCGCGACGCACGCAGTAATTGGGATCGCGATGACGAGGTAATAACGCGGCTGCAGATTGTTGTGATAGACGAGGAACGCGAAGAAGCCACCGATCCATAGCAGTAACGCGGGAAAGAGCGGCTGGGCGAAGAGTCGTGGACGCCAGAAGAGTGCCAGGGCAAGCACGACGAAGAATGCGGGATAGAGAACGTGGCCCATCCACTTGCCGTCGCCGATGGCGTTGAGGACGACTGTGGCGAACGGTTCAAGCTCGACACCTGTGTAGGCGTTGGCGGAGAAGAGGTAGCGGTAGTCCTCGAGATATTGAGGATGGACGAAGCCGATGAAGTAGGCGAGCCAGACTGCGATGCCAAGAGCGGTGGGTGGAATTGCGAGGCGGAGGAACCGGCGAATGCCGTATTCGGATCGCGCCCACACCATATAGAAGATGGCTGGCATCAGGCAGACACCGGTAGTTTTGGTGAGAACAATGCCAGGAATGAGGATGGCCAGCGCTGAGGTGAGTGCGAGTGCTCGGAGCGTGTGGCGTGCCGGGAAAGAACGTAAGGATGAGAAGCGCAGAGGTTCTAGATGGGAGGCGACGATGAGTGCGAGCGCCGTGAGCGCGATGAGCAGCGGCTCAAGAATGGCCATGCGCTCGAAGGCGTAGATGTAGGGGCTGAGGCAGAGAAAGAGGACGCAGAGCGGGCCGGCGAGAGGCGTGGAGCCAGGATGAAGTGCGCGAGCGGCGCGCTGTAATAGAACATAGAACGCAACGAGTGTAAGTCCGAAGACGCAGAGTGTGAGAGCGCGCGCGGCTACCGGCGATACACCAGTGAACTTGAAGACGAGGAACTCGAGCGCGGGCCATACGGGTAGCGCGACGGCTGGGTTGAAGTCGCCACTCCAGTACCAGTGTCCGGTGAGATAGTGGCGGATGGCGGCGTCGCCGTACCAGCCCTCGTCGGTGTACTTGGCCCAGTCCATCCAGGGCGCGTTGTTGGGGAAGTCAGCAGTGAGATGGAGGAAGTGAAGCGCAAAGAAAACCACTGCCACGGCAAGCAGAAGGAGGGCGGGCAGGTGTCGAAGGATGGAGTTCCTGTGATGTCGAGTGCCCGACGCCGGTTCCAATGTGCCTGAGTCGGGAGGCCCGGAGTGGATGTGGGCGGCACTTGCCAACGTGGATGCGAAAGAGTGATTCAAAGTAGAGGTGTATGCCGCGAGATCGTCAACGGTAACTTTTAGTGTTTAGACGCGATGTATGCACCTTTCAGCTAGTAAGCGTTTCGGCTACTCATAAGACAATGCATCGATGGGGTCTTTGCGGGCGGCCTTGAGCGCGGGATAGAGCGCTCCCAAAAGAGCCCCGACGAGCGCAATGATAACCGCGCTGACGACCCAGCCGGGAGTGAGTTCGAAGCTGAGCGTGGGGAACCGCGCGTGTAACACCAGGCGCAGGAGATAGGTCGCGAGGACACCGAGGGTGACACCGACCGCGGCGAGCAGTCCGGTTTCGCGAAGCACGACAGAGACGATGCCGCCGCGACCGGCACCCATGGACTTGAGGATGCCGATCTCGCGCGTGCGTTCCATCACCGCGGTGTACATGGACTGGAAGATGACAAGGAAGCCGATGATGATGGCGATTCCGATGACGACACGCAACGCGATGTTGAAACCTGGCATGCGCTCGGGAGTGAGCTGCGAGATGAGCTCTTCGGTGGTCTGGACGTTCCAGTTTTCAAGGCCGGGGGTGGAGAGGATTTCGTTATGGACGGCTTCCTGATACTGCGGCGGGTTTTCAGTACGGACATAGAAAACCGAAGCCTTGCCCGGGTTGCCGTCGATGGCATCCATGGTGGTGAGCGGTATGAACTTGCGGGCACCCTTGCCGTGCTCAACGATGCCGCAGATACGGAAGCTGTGATTGAGGGCCTTGATGGTGTCGCCGACGTGAAGACCTTTGCCCGAAGCGGCCTGAAGGTCGTCGACGATCATGTCATACGGTTGCTGGAACGGTGTGCCAGCCGTAAAGACGAACGGGCGAAGAGCGTTGTAACTCTCATAGTCGATGCCGTAGATGTTTTCGACAGCACCGGCTGTGTTGATCTTGATGTTAACGGGAGAGACGGCAACGACGTGGGGAAGCTTGCGAAGGACGTCGCCGACACGGACATCAGCGGCAGCGGAACTGGTGGCAATAATCGCACTGGAGGCACCCGGACGAACGATCATGTCGCCCCCAACACCTGCCTGCTGATTGCGGCTGGCGTTGAGCATACCGAACATGATGGCGGCGATCGAAAGGATCATGATGACCTCGATCGCAACGGCAAATGCACTGATGATGGAACGCAGGGGACGATGGACGAGATTGCCGAGGATGAGCTTGTTCATAAACGCGACCGGCGAGTTCCAAGGTTGCTCAAGACGACACCGGCGGTCACCATTCCCGCATTTTCTTTCGCATCGATGGAGTCATAGGTGTGATGACGACTAGCACATACCTTTTGAGGCCGCGGCAAATAGCCCTAAGTGCTCTCATGGGAACAGTCTACACGGGCGGACCCGTATGCTGTGATGGGAGCAATAGAACCCGACCCTGCGCCTGGGCTTCACGAACATCGGCAAGTCTACTGAGCAGGTAGCGATAAGGATGGGGCTCTGTTGCTTGTGCGCTGGTCGGGGTTGCCGGACAGTAACATCCCCAGGATCGGAGCGAAGTTGGCGCAGAAGATAATTGCGATGACGATCCCGAGATTGGTGAAGAAGATGAAGTAGACAAGCCCGCCGATGAGGCTTTCCGGTGCCACGTGTGCAAACTCCACCATGGCAAGAAGACCGAACGGAGAGTGGCGCAGGTCACCACAGATCAGGTCAACGACGATAAAGAGCAGTGTCCAAACCATGCCCCCGACCAGAACGATTCCCATCCAGGAGCCCATGTGAAATGCCTCGGCAGAAGGGCTGAAGGAGATACCGGTTGAGAAGTCATCAGGAGGAATCATGCCACCGATCTCGTGCGCGTAATAGTTTCCCGGGAGGACGGTTCCAGGAGGCATGAGGGCTTCTTTGTTCGGCAGAATGAAGTGTGGGATCCAGTTGAAGAAGTAATAGAAGACGCGAATCTCCCCGACGGTGTGGCCCTGCAATGTGTAGCTATCAAGGCGATCGTCTGCCTTGATGATGTTGAGTCGATCCATCAGACCTTGAGGCGTGTCGAAGTATCCTTGAGCGAATGTCGCCGTGGTCCCGGTCGCTGTGACGGGAGCGGCAGAATCCTTGTAGAGCTTGCGAAGGTGGAATGGATGACTGAGAAGGTCTGTCGTAAGTTCGGCTCGCTGACTGATGCTGGCCCCGTCAGGTATGAGCTGTCTGCCGATCTGCGAGAGCGGTGACAGGATCATGACACCGTAGACAGCAAAGGCGCCTAGAAGGATGATTTGCCAGGTACGGAGACGATAGCGCTGGGAGGCGGCCGCGACTCCCCAGCACGTAATCGGTGTAAACATGCCTTGCTTGGAATAGGCGATCAACCCGTAGAACACGAAGATCTGTAAAGACGCGATGATCGTGACGATGTTTACGCTGCGCGTTCCGCCACTCGATCGAATGGTGTAGATCGTTCCGAGAAGGATCGCAAGCGGGAGGAAGACGTTCACCTGCACGATGATGCTGGTGATACTTCCGCTGCCACCGGGAAGAATAGAGACTGCAAATGTAGCCATTTCGTTGGCGATTAGACAGCCCAAGCTCGCCAAACCAAGATTGATGTCATCAGCCTGGAGCCTGGCACTTAAGCCTCGAGGCGTGCCAATGAACCTCCGACTGAGGAAGAGCGCTAGCAGCATCACGGCCATGCTGACTATGTATGTGGCGAGGTCGGTTGAAGCCGATACGAGATTCGAATCCCCCGGTTCGCCAATGACGATCTTCCAAAGTCCTCCGAGGATGCACGACAAAAGCGCAAACCAGAAGATGTACGTGCCCGACGCACGCGAGAAGCCACCCGCATAGTTGAATACCAACACGCTCAGAAGTATGTAAGCGAAGAAGAGAGCGCTGAAGACGATGTCCGTGTGTTCGATCTGCTGCGCAGCGAAAACAATGACCGCGAAGATGACTGCCTTCTGGAGAGGAATTCTCGTGGGGAATGGCAAACGCATCCTGAGCACAGGGTACGCGAAATTGTTGTGTTCTGGGTCAGATCCAAAGCGATACCGTAGAATCGCAATCAGAAATGAATCATCCATCGACCAGCCAGTCCATGCAGGCTGAGGATGCGCAGTCTGGGGAGGTTGGCGCGAGCGCCGTAGCCATCCGCGGACCGCAACGATCCGCCAAAATACTTCTGCTTGCTATCGTGTTAGGCCTCTGCGACCAGACGTATTGGCAGTACAGCTTTATTGACCGGTACCAGAAGGGCTATTGGAAGACGTTCATCGACGGGCTTGGACTAGCTCCAGAGCAGTACCGGATGGGCGTAAAGATGGCCGCGTGGTGGATGGTTCAGCACTTCGGATGGGGTTTCCGGCACGGCTTCGCCCTGATGGATCTGGTCAGTTCGCTGACAGCGATCTTCCTTCTGTATCATTTGCTGCAACAACGACGAGGCGTGCTTACTGCGAGCTTCGAATTGCAGTGGTTCGCGTCGGCCGCGTTTATAACGTTGAGCTGTTTTTATCTGGTCTGGGTTGGCTCATACTTCAGGCCGGAGACGCTCCCCAATGCTGGGCTGCTTGCTTCAATGGTCTGGCTTTGGAGTTGTTGGGACCGCGTCCGGAGAAGCAGACGAGTGTGGATTGCCATCGCCCTCACAGGTCTTGCTGCTTTGCAAGGCTGGGTGCGGGCGGACGTTGCATGTGCTCTCTTTGCGGGATTTTTTTTGGCTTGCTTGATCCCGCGGCGACCCGGGGAGCTTCGCGACCGAGGATGGAAACTCATCGTCAGCCTTCTGTGTGTTGGAGTTGCGGGCGCTACGCAGTTGTACCTTATGCGCGTGAAATACCCGCACGCGAGCTACGGGCCAATTCCCGTCCTGATGATCCGTCACGATCTGCATCAACCTCTGGCGCTTCCGCCCTTCGTGTGTTTCATGGTGCCCATCGCGTGGACTTATGTGCAGTTCTGGCGGAATAGAGGGCGAGGATTGGAAGACTCTGCCGATTCAGGTCTAATCATTGCGAGCCTGATCTATCTCGTGCTTTGGATCGTCCTCGGCAAGTTGGATGAGGTTCGAATCTTCATTCCGTTTGCGCTGGCGATGATTCCCCTGAGCGTGGATCTTTCGCTGAGGCACATCTCGACGGTCAGCGGAGCGGCCCTCACCAGGACAGTAGATCGAAACGGCGTATAGCCGAGGACGTACCCATGAGACTGGAAGGCCGAGAGAGAAGCTCTGCAGTCGCATTCACGGTGATCGTCCTGGGCTTGCGCCTTTGGTTCGCGCGCAAGGTAACGTTTTGTGGAACACCCGATTCCTGCTATGCACTAGGACTTGCTCAGAGCCTCGCGAAGTATCACGCGTTTCGGGTTCCGTTTCTGTTTGACCTGCAGTTGAGTCATCTTCAGGTTCCGAACACTGGCCTTGAATACTGGCGACCCGGAACTTCACTGGTGCTTCTGCTGCTGAAGCCGTTCGGTGGGGTGACCTTGCATGGCGCTCTGGTGCTGACGATGCTTGCCGGCATCGTGTGGGCGCTGGCGGCATGGTTTGTGGCAATGCGCACGACAGGCAACAGAAAGATTGCGCTGGCCAGCTATGCTCTGTGTCTTCTGCTCTCGCCTGGGTGGGAGGGATCGCTGACGCCTGATCCAACGCTGTTCTATGCGGCAGCAATTGCATGGTTTCTGGCGTTGTTCACCGTCGAACGTCAGGGGGCCGTGCAGGATGCAATCGCGCTGGTGTGCGTGAGCGCGGCGTACATGATTCGGAATGACGCCGGGTTGCTGCTGGTGGTGCCGCTGGTTGTTGTTTTAGTGTTGCGAGTGAGAGCTGCCGACGCCCTTCAGAAACGCGGTGAACTACGTCCGGCGGGGAGTTCGGCGGCTTATGCGGTGGCGATGCTGATTGGGTTTGGCCTGGCCCTTGTGCCAATGCACCTGCTCTATAGGCATGCGCTGGGGACAGTCTTTCCGAGAGGTGCTGGTCAGGCTCTCTACCTCAATGACCTGAGCGATTTCAGCAACTACGGCGTGCCGGTGAGCTTGCATACGATGCTTTCGCACGGCACAAAACACCTGGTGGCGATGCGGGTGAGCGCGACGGCGACAATCATCTACAGGGTGCTGGCGCTGGTGCTGGGGTATCCGGCGCTGGTGTTTTTGCCCACGCTGGCGGTGAGAGGCGAGGGGAAAAATGGCGCTGCGCGGCTGCCTGAACTGGCGGGGTGGATCGCTTTCGGCGCCATTGTCCTGCTGGTCTATTGCCTGGTGTTGCCGGCGGTAGGCGAGTTTTCGGCGCTGCGAAGCTCGACGGGGCTGATGCCGGTCGCTTCTGTTGTCGTGATCGTGGCGATTTTGCGGGTGGCCCGGACGCGCCAGCTGGCGACGGTCCTGACGGCGACGGTCGTCATTTGCTATTTAGTAATGGGCCTGATGGATGACCGCCGATCGATCGGCCCGATGAATCAGATTGGCGATGCCGACCGCGCCCAGGCTCGCGCGCTGGAGGCAATGGGCGCGAGGCCGGATGGGACGACACTGGTGATGACGCCGGATCCTGTTCAGTTTTCAGTCACTACCGGTTATCCAGCAATCCCCATGCCGGGTAATGGGTTAGATGCTATAACGAACGAGGCATTGGACTTACACGCAAGTCATGCAATTCTGGACGGCGAACATCTTCCCGGGAGTCTTACCGAGGTGACCGCAAGACTTCATCCGGTGCAAATAAAGACCGTCCCCGGGCAAGCTGTTCTGTTGTTCGAGCTTCCCCGGGAGCTCAAGCAACGGTAGTCCCAGGGTCTCGCAGAAATTGGCCATCGCTATACAGCGGGCTCGAAATAGCGGAGATGCACGTGGGGTTCGGAAGGGATCTTCAACAGCAACGGGTCAAGCGCGGCGTGGAGTTGGAAGCGATCGCCGCGAGTACGCGGGTTTCGATTCGCCACCTGCGGGCGCTTGAAGACGAGCGGAGTTCTGATCTGCCGGGCGGTGTCTTCAACAAGGGCGTCCTGCGCAGCTACTGCCAGTTTGTGGGGCTGGAGGAGCGCGAATGGATGGACCGCTTCGCCGCAAGCGAGCTCAACGCGAGTACGGAGCCTGACTGGGCGGCGTTTGCCGAAAGCGTCCGCCAGCATCGGCTGAGCCAGGCCACTCCACAGCAGCGGCGATGGTTTGGCGTGGTATTGATGGTGCTTGGCCTCGTGGCCCTGGCGTGGGTGGCTTGGCACTTCACCCTGCGGCCGCGGCTGATTGCACAGCCAAAGACGGCTCCCACGGCAAGCAGCCGGGTCTCGCAAGTGCCAGTTCTTTTCCGCTACGACTCTGTCTGATACCAACGGTAGCCGTGTTTCTGTTCGAAGTCGGCTTCGCGTAACCGGCCGACGACCTGCTCGCGCCGCAAGCTCCCGACACCCGCTGTAATCAAATCAATCAAGGCAATGGGTGCGACATAGCTTGCCGCAAAGGACAGGCTATTAATCGGAACGATCACGAGCTCGTCAGAAAAGCGGGCGAGGGGTGAGAGAGGTGAGTCGCTGACTCCGATGCAATAAGAGCCGTTTTCTTTCGCTCGTTGCACTCCCTCGATCGTCATGCGAAGACCGCGGCGGAAGCTGATTCCGATAGTGACATCCTTGTTCCCAGTCGAACGCGCCAGGTGAGTAGCCCTACCTGGGCTGGTGGCGGCGACGACAGGAAGGCCCGCAATCGTGAGGTGGTACTCCATGTATTCGGCCAGGGGAGCGGCCATATCGCCACCCAACAGAAGCACTCGCTCGGCCTGGTCAATACGGGACGCGATGTTTTGGATCTGGTGCAGGTCAAGCCGCTCCAGGACGAAGTCGATGTTCTGCTGAATCTGCTGACGCGAGCTACGGAGGACTTTAGAGGTTTCCGTCTTGCCGCTTGCCTGCATGCTGTCGAGGATGGTGGCGCTCGAAACCGACAGGTAGTGCAGATAGTGTTGAAAGTCCTTGTAGGTTTCAAAGCCCAGCGCGCGCACGATGCGGACCACGGTGGCGGGGCCGGTCTCCAGTCGGCGGGCCATGTCGCGAACGTTGAGGAGGACGAACTCGCGGGGATTTTCGAGGACGGGACGGATGATTTCGCGGCGAGCCTCGCTAAGCTGCTGCAGTTGAAGAACCATGCTGGTGGGAAAGTGCGGGTGTTTGGGTTCTTTCTTGATCGCCGTACGCATGTGTCCCTCGCAAAGTAACGCCAATTCACTGCAGATTGGGCCCAAACGGTTCGTCGGCACCGAGCCGCCGTATGGCGGGGGTGAATCCGTTGATTCCCGATATGGCTGGCCTTGGGTTCACAAGGTATACGATTTTGTGAAACATTTGTACCGCTCTGTAAAGAGCGCGTTGATCAGGCTGTACGGAGAGAAGAAACGCCTCCGGAAACATGCTTTGGTTCGCAAGGGAAAGTCGCTTTCGGGAACGGTGCTGAGATGAGCGGAAACCGCGCGGAGAACAAGGGAAAACGCCCAATACGTTTCAATTTGTCGCATTTCAGAGCGATGGCCGAAAGAATGCGCTTGACACCATGGGGGTGTCAGCTTAATGTCGGCTTGAACTCTAAAAAATTTACACCGCGTGAAACAAATGCTTCACCGGGGTTCGTCAAGTACCGCACGTGGTTACTAACGGGATTTGCGTGATGTTCCTTGAGCCCTCCGGCTCAGGGCGTTTTTGCTTTTTCTGAGCCCTTGTGGCGCTGACAGTTGCCCGGGAATCGATGTAAGCAGGACCCGAGGCTTACCCTTTGCGACCAGCAGTTCAGAAGTTTTTGGAGGCAACAGATGACTCAGTACATACGAAGAATGAGAGCGCTCCTTTGCACGGCTTTCGTGGCGACGGCGCTCGTGGCCGCCGGCGCGCAAGACGCTACAAGCGGCAGCATCAGTGGAACAATTACCGATTCGAGCGGAGCGGCCATCAAGGGCGCGACAGTAAAGCTCATCAATACAGATCGTGGCGCGACGGTCCGGACAGTTACGACGAATGGAGCTGGGTTTTACACGGCTACTGCGTTGCCTTTAGGCACATATACCGTCCACGTCGATGATCAGGGCTTCAAGTCAGCCAACGTGACGGGGATTGTGCTGCACGTCAACGACGCCCTCACGGTGAGTCCCGCACTGTCACCCGGGGGGGCCTCTGAAACCGTGACAGTGTCGGCTGAGACACTTGGGGTCAACCTCCAGGATGCAACATCCCAGGGCCTGATCAACTCCGAGCAGATGAACGAGATGCCACTCGTTACCCGCAACTACGAGACGTTGATCAATCTGCAGCCGGGCGTCTCCTTTGGTGGTGCCACCGATGACCTTACCCGGGGTCCGGCGGGACTCTCAGGCTCTTCGAGCACTGTGTCTTTTTCGGTGAATGGTGGCCGCAATTCATCGAATAGCTGGACAATCGACGGATCGGACAATCTCGACCGCGGCGCGAACCTGACGCTGTACACCTATCCGAGTCCCGATGCGATCGCGGAGTTCAAGACCCTGCGCGGTCAGTACAGCGCCGAATTTGGGCGGAACGCGAGTGGACAGATCGACGTCGTCACTAAGTCCGGCACGAACATGATCCACGGAAGTGCGTACGAATATCTGCGTAATGATGCCTTCGACGCCAACGGCTATGCCAACAACTTCCTCGGGTCGCACATCGCGCCGTACCGGTACAACATCTTCGGCTTCTCGATTGGTGGCCCGGTTTACATTCCAAAGATTTATGACGGCAGAGGCAAGACCTTCTTCTTCGCCTCTGAGGAGTGGCAGCGCATTATCCAGTTCCTCTCGAATGCCTCGGCGATCGTGCCGCAGGCGTCTGAGCGCAAGGGCGACTTCACTCAATCAGGCCAAAAGATCGGTGGGGCCTGGACGACGGCTCCTGTGACGGTCTGCACTGCTTACACAACAAATCCCGCTACCCAGGTGAATTCGTGTACGGCGACCGGCACGCAGGTGACGAACATCTCACCCGCCGCAGCCGCCTACATAAAGGATGTCTGGAACAACACTCCAGTGCCCGACGTTAACTACAACATCGCGCACAACCTGGATCCGCATACGATCCTCTCGAGCTTCAAGAACATCTTCAACAACAACGACACCGTCGTTCGCATTGACCAGCAGATCGGGCAGAAATATAGCGTCTTCTACCGGTACATGCATGACACCTTCCCGCAGACGCTGCCCCAGGGCCAGTTCACAACCATCTTTATTCCTGGCGCAAACACCACAACCGTCGTCAATCCAGGCACGCAGCACCTCGGCAAAGGCACCGTGACGATTAGTCCGACGCTCGTGTTGACCGCAGGCTATGCGTTCTCTAACGGCAATATCGTCTCGACCCCGGCCGGCTTCTTAGCCTCGTCCAAGTCTCCGAATTTCAATCCGCCGCTTGTATTTCCGAATACCGTCGGTGTGATCCCAACGGTCACCATCAGTGGCATGCAGAACATGAATGCCAGCATTGCCTATATTGATCACGGCACAAACCATCAGGGCTTCGGCGATGTGACCAAGGTCTACCGTGATCACACCTTCATCGCGGGCTTCAGCTACAACCACTACCAGAAGCTTGAAAACAATACGACGGGCACGCAGGGTTCATTCGGGTTCAACACAGCCGCTCAGTTCGTCTGCGCATCGGGTGTGACCGGACCCGGATGCGTTCCGAACAACACCAATTCCGGTGCCGGTACAGCCCAGGCCTTTGCGAACTTCTTAACTGGCAACGCGAACAGCGGCTTCAGCCAGTTGTCGAAAGATCCTGTAACTGACATCAAATCGTCCCTGTGGGAGGCGTTCATCCAGGACAACTGGAAGGCAACGCGTCGGCTGACGCTGAACCTCGGCGTGCGTTACGCCTACTACCGCCAACCGTGGGATGCGAACCTGCTGTCCAGCAACTTCGACCCCAGCACCTACAGTGCGTCCAAGGCTCCGACCATTGCGACGACGGGACTCATCTGCTTCACGACGGTCTGCAGCCAGGCGGGAAGCAATGTTGGGCTGCCCACCACTTCGAACCCAAATGCGAATTATGCCGGCATCAACTACATCAACGGCATGATCTTCAACGGGCCGAACAGCTCGAATAACAACCAGGCTTCTCCGTTTGGTAACAAGGTTGGGGCTGCTCAGAAGACAAACTTCGCGCCACGTTTCGGCTTTGCTCTTGATGTCTTCGGAAATGGCAGAACCTCTCTCCGTGGCGGCTACGGCTGGGGCTTCGACGGAGCGGCAGTCAGCTTCTATGAGACCGCGGTCTTCAACAACCCGCCCGCCGTTGCAACCTACTCGGCTGGTCAGACGTCCTTCGACAACCCCGGCGGAGGCGCATCCACCGGCCTCAGCACGACACCAGGCCGCATTCAGGGGGTACCGCTGGATTACAAGACTCCCTACATTCAGCAATACTCACTGGATATCCAACAGCAGATCACGCCTACGATGATGATCGACGTTGGTTATTTCGGTGACCACGGCACGCACCTGCTTGGCGGCGTCGCCATCGACCAGCCTGCGCCGGGTGCATGGGTCGGAAAGGTGCAGCCTACAAATTCCGGCAGCACCTGCATCGATACGGACACGAACCAGCCAGCATTTGTCAGCACGACCTGCGACCGCCCCTTGAACCAGATCAGGCCGTACCTCGGTTACAACGCGGTCGACGCGTTGCGCACCATCTACAGTTCCAACTACAACTCGCTTCAGGCGTCGTTTACGAAGCGGTTTAGCGGGAAGACCTACATCAGCGCCAACTACACGTGGTCGCGTGCTCTGAGCAACGGACAGAATGATTACTCGACCTTCCCCCAGAACATCTACAACATCAATGCGGACTATGGACGCGCGGCGCTCGATCGCACGGACATTTTCAGCATGAACGGCGTGTATGAACTGCCCTGGTACCGGGACCAGAAGGGGCTCGTTGGCCACCTGGTCGGCGGTTGGGAGTTGTCCGGAATCTTCGCTCTCAACTCAGGACTGCCGCTGACGGTCACATCCAGTTCAGGTACGACCACTCCCTATAACCTGCCGGCCGGCATGACAAGTGTGTTCAATGGCCGCGTCAACTCCGGCGTTATCAATGACAACGCTGGCTTGGGCGTATTCGGCAGCACCAGCGCAGGAGCCCGTCCGAACATGCTGGGTGATCCGAACAGTGGCCACGGCGTGAAGATTCACAACAAGGGCTATAACTCGTTGTGGTTCTACACGGGCGCCTTCGCTGCGACAAATCCGAACGATTTTGTCAATCCGGGCACTGAGAAGCGTGGCGTCATTCAAGGGCCGGGATTCGGTCGTGTCGACCTCGGCATTCACCGCACCTTCCGCATCTACGAGCGACTGAACTTCCAACTCCGCATGGAAGCATTCAATGCCACCAACCACACTAACGTGCAGACGATAGGAACCTCGCTCGGCGGCGGTGGTACCTTCGGCGAAGTGACCGGCTACCGCGATGCACGTTACGTGCAGTTTGCCGGCAGATTCCAGTTCTAACCTGTATCTGCAACATTCCTTGGGCGCTCGCTTCGGCGGGCGCCTTTTGTTTTGCAGAGCAGAGGAAGTCTCCACTGGGTGCATCGGAATACCGTTCGATGCGGATTTCCTTCCAATGCCTGATATGTGGGAGCACTGTCGGGGTTCGCAGAGTAGAATAAGAAGGTTCCGCAAATCCGATTCCTATCGGCTGTGGAGCGACCGGAGTCTGCCAAGTCTGCCTGCCTCGGGGAGGTGGAGCGTGTGCGGCGGATGAAACCGGTCGTCGGGCGTTTCGTGCAGGGGTTGGCAAGCGGCACGAGCGGGTCCGGCTATCTCATTCAGGAGCTTTTCGCTTTGGCGAATACAACCGATCGTTTCCTCTTTACCTCGGAGTCCGTGACCGAAGGTCATCCGGACAAGATTGCCGATCAGATCTCCGACGCGATTCTCGATGCCTGCCTTGCGCAGGATCCGCTGAGCCGCGTGGCGTGCGAGACACTGACCTGCACTGGACTCGTCGTCGTTGCCGGCGAGATTACTACTCAGGCCTACGTAGACTTCCAGACGCTGGTGCGCGAGACGGTTCGCGGGATCGGCTATGACGATGCTCTCAAGGG
>Ga0157372_10001697_pt1 | contig 23850 bp, 15 predicted proteins | sample C55metaG_FD_115307 | JGI IMG/M metagenome (GOLD analysis project Ga0157372, IMG submission 115307) | Corn rhizosphere microbial communities from Kellogg Biological Station, Michigan, USA - C5-5 metaG | ecosystem: Host-associated > Plants > Roots > Rhizosphere > Soil | place: USA: Michigan... | reverse complement strand
TGAAATCCATTTTTTATTTCACGCACTCGCTTACTCGTTGTAAATGAGCATCTTACGACGCCTGCGCCAGCGGCAGCTTCACCGTCAGCACACACCCATCCCCCGGCTTCGACAGTATCTCCACCTTCCCCTTGAACAGCTCCGTCCGGCTGATGATATTGGTAATCCCCACCCCTTTGCGATGCCGGGACATATCGAATCCTATCCCATTATCCACCACCGTCAGCACAATATCCTTCCCTTCTATGGACAGCCGGATCATGACCTCCGTCGCGCGGGCATGTTTCATGATATTATTCAGCTGCTCCTGGATGATCCTGAACAAAGTCAATTTGCGTTGCTCATCCACCTCCGCCTCGATGATATTATGAATATCCAGCTGAATATGGATTCCCTTCGCCAGCTTCATATCATCCGTAATATCCTCGATGGACTCCAGCAATCCTATCTCCCGGAGGCCGGGTGTGATCAGTGATTTCGATATCTTTCTTATCTCGTTGATGGCCTTGCTGATCAGCTCCGTACTTCGCTCCAGCAACTCCTGCCGCATATCCTCCTCCGTCATCGCTGTATTGACATAAAGATTGCTGGCCCCCAGGATCTGGTTTACATTGTCATGCAGCTCTTTGCCAATCTCCGTCCGCTCCTTCTCCTGCGCCACGATCACCGCCTCCGTTATCTGCCGCTGACGCATCATCCGCTGCTCATTGAGCTCATTCTCCAGAACGATCCGCTCCGTGACATCGTTGGCCACCGCCAGGACGGCCGGATGACCATTATAGTCGACATTATGCCAGACCATCTCCACGAATATGAAATCCCCATTCTTCCGTACATGCTCCAGCAGGCCCTTCTGCTGTATAGCCCCATCTCGCTGCAGATCCAGTACCTCCCGTTTCAACGCTTTCAGGTCCCCATTCCGTCGTATGTCTGCCAGCGTTAGTCTAAGGAACTCCTCCGACGTATATCCATAATGTTCCACCGCCGCCGCATTGGACTCCAGAAAATGCATCGTCTGCGCGTCAAAGACCCACATTGGCATCGGATTGTTATTGAACAGCTCCCGGTATCGCACCTCGCTCTCCCGCAGCCTTTGCAGATTGCGCTTACGTTCCAGACTGTAACGAATGGCTCGCGACAGCAGCTTTTCGTCAAAATCGCCCTTGATCAGGTAATCCTGCGCCCCCATCGACAACGCCTGCAGCGCGACGCTCGTGTCCGAAAGCCCTGTCAGCAGGATGACAGGCAGGTGCCCGGCCTCTGCGCTCAAACTCATATAAGAATCCAGCCCAAAGCTATCCGGCAGCGACAGGTCCAGGAATACCAGGTCGATCGGCTGTTCCTTCAATATTCGTTTGGCTTCGCTGAGGCGGTCTACCTCGAAGATCTTTCCGATATCCAGATCCGTGGCATGCAAAAACTCCTTTAGCAAAAAAATATCCCCTGGATTATCTTCCACTACCAGAAAAGTAAGTTGTGTATTGATACCCGACATCTATGCGGATTTTGGAAGTTTGACAATGCTGATCCAGAAATCCTCTATCGTACGGACCACGTCCATAAATCTTTCGAGGTCCACCGGCTTGGTGATATAGCAATTGGCATGATTGTCATAAGAGGTCAGTATGTCCCGCTCGGAAGACGAGGTCGTGAGCATGATCACGGGGATACGCTTCAGCTCCGGGTCCTTCTTGATAATACCCAGCAGTTCCGTACCATCCATGCGTGGCAGGTTGATATCCAGCAGGATCAGGTCAGGAGAGTCCTGGTGCATAAAAGGCGGCTCTTTTTTAAGAAAGGTCAGGGCCTGCACCCCGTCATAGGCCACCGATATGCGGTTGACGATCTTTGCCTCTTCCAGGGCTTCTTTGGTAAGGAGGATATCACCCTCATTGTCGTCTACGAGAAGAATATGGATCTCTTGCATAAAAAGGAATAGATTATGGTTGAGTTATTATCGTGAAATGAAATGTGCTCCCCGCTCCCGGCGACGACTCCACCCAGATCCTGCCACCATGCCGCTCCACGATCTTTTTGCAGATGGCCAGCCCGATGCCCGTACCCGAGTAGTCGCTCTTATTATGCAGCCGCTGAAAAATGATAAATATCTTGTCGAAGAACTGGGGATCGATACCGATGCCGTTATCCTTCACCGAAAACTGCCAGCCCCCGTCTATCGCCTTCGCCATCACCTCAACACGGGGCGGAGCCTCGCCATGATATTTCAACGCATTGCTTATCAGGTTTTGCATCAATTGCGTCAGCTGCACCTTGTCCCCCATGACCACCGGCATCTCCCCGATATCAATCTGTCCCCGGCTGGCAATGATCTTGTCATGGAATATTTCGCTCACCCCCTTTATCACTTCGCACATATTCACGGATTCAAAAGCTACCTTACCCGTACCCAACCGTGAATATTCCAGCAGATCGAGAATGAGCGACTTCATACGTTCGGCCCCATCCACGGCATATCGTATATACTGATTGGCCTTTTCATCCAGATGATCAAAGTACTTCTTCTGCAGCAGCTGCAGGAAGCTGCTGATCATTCGCAAAGGCTCCTGCAGATCGTGCGAGGCGATATAGGCAAAACGTTCCAGCTCCGCATTGGACGCCGCCAGCTCCGAGGCACGTTTTTGCAGGTCCGCGTCGAGCTGCCGCTTCAGTTCCTCTGATCGCCGCCTTTCCGTAATATCATTGATGATGACCATGCGCGCCTTCCGATGCCCGTATTCAATGGCATGAGCCGTCAGTTCCACGTCAATGACCTCCCCGTTCTTTTTGAGATGCCGCCAGTTATTATCCACATAGGTGGCTCTCGAAGACCGCACGTCTTCCACGTCCTCCATCAGCCTGGGTATGTCTTCCGGCGGCCGGATATCGCTGAGGGTCATGTTCCTGAACTCGTCCTGGCTATACCCATAATGGTGTATGGCCGCATCGTTGACCTCCAGGAACCGAAGGGTTTCCTGGTCGTATATCCAGTTAGGGAGAGGACTCTTGTTAAATAGGGTCTTATATTTTTCTTCGGAGGCCGCCAGGTCGGAAGTCTGCGACCGGACCGTCTCTTCCAAAGCCTGGTTAAATTGACTGAGCCGTGTTTTTAGCTGCCTTTCCCGGAGCATGTCGGCGCGGATCTTTCTCACGACAATAAAGACAAGAAGGAAGGTCGCAGCAAGGAGTCCCCATAGAATATATTGAAACTCCGATGCCCTGCTCCGGTTTACCAGCCGGCGCGCATCCAGCAGCCTGTTTTCTTCCGCCTGGAACCTGTCCGCCAGCATTTCGATCTCATTGGAATAGCCCTCGGATGCCTCCCTGGTCACTATCCTGCCGGCTCCGACAATATCGCCATGCCGGCTTAAAAAGATAGCGCTGTCCAGCAGCACTTGATTCGTGTTCGCATATCGGATCAGCGTGTCGACGCGTTGTTGTTGAATGGGGTTGTCGCTTGTCAGCTCTCTCAGCTCCGCCAGCCGGCTGTGCAGCCGGGAAGTAAGTTCGGCCGAGCTGTTTAGTGAGCTCGTGACGCCGGTAAGCAGGAAGTTCTTTACCGCCAGCTCATGTCTCAGGTTCAGGTCCAGCACATCCTCCACAACCCTCAGGACCTGGTTGGTATGCCTCACCCTGGAAGTAGTATCCTCCAGGCGCCTGGATTGCCAGAAGGAGACCAATACAAAAGCCGCCACACATATTGTCACCGCAATAAGACCTCTCACCGGCGTGATTTCGATGGTTTGTTTTTCTTTCATGGTTATTTGCGACAGAGGGTCAGGAAATATACAACATTTTCATCAATGGACCATTCCCAATGAATGCATTGCCAAAGAAAAAGCCCGCTCGTTTTCCGCAAGGATCAGCAGCCGGTCGTCCCCCCTTAGCACCGTCGACCCTACGGGCGTAATATAATCCTTGCCCCGTATCACCAGCAGGATCTTGGCCGTCTTGGGAAAATTGATCTCCACGATGCGCCGGCCGTTGACAATGGCATGATGCGGCAGCAGCACCTCCTCCCGCACCGACATGGTGGGATCGATAAATTCCAGATCGCTGCCCGTTCGCCGCTTGGCCCTACCGGGCACGATCAGGTGTAACATTTTTGCCACGGCCGGCAATGTGGTGCCCTGCACAATGACCGAGGACACCGCGATAAAAAAGACCAGGTTGAAGATCATATCGCTCTGAGCAATACCCGCAATTTTAGGATAAGTGGCAAATACGATGGGAACCGCACCCCGAAGCCCCACCCAGGAGAGAAAAAGCTTGCTGCGCCGGTTGGCCTTGTGGAACGCCAGGCTCCCGAATACCCCTATCGGCCTGGCCACCAGTATAAGAAAGGCGGATATCAGCAGCCCCTGCCAGCCCACCGCCAGCACCTTGGACGGAAATACCAGCAGCCCCAGCGTTAGGAAGAGGATGATCTGCATCAGCCAGGCCACCCCGTCATAGAATTGGATAAGACTCCGCTTATGTATAAAATTGGACGAACCCAGGATCACTGCGCAGATATAAATGGCCAGAAAGCCATTACCGTCCAAAAACTCAGTGGCAGCATAGCTGAACAGCGCCAGCGCCATCAGCAGTACGGGGTAAAGACCCAGGCTGTTGAGATTTATACGATTGATCAGCCAAAGACTGAACTTTCCCGTACAGTATCCCATCGCGCCCCCGATGATAAAGCCCTTTATAAAAAGGATCAGCAGGTCGCCGACGGGAAAATGTCCCTCCTTTACCACCGCCGTGAGCGAGATGGTAAGGAAGTAAGCCATGGGGTCATTGCTTCCACTCTCCAGCTCCAGTACGGGACGCAACGATCCCTTCAATCCGACGCCCCTGCCCCGCAGGATAGAGAATACCGCCGCCGCGTCCGTGGATGAGACGATGGAGCCAAGCAACAGCCCCTCCGCCAGGCTGAACCCAAAGAGAAAATGTACAAATATCCCCACCGAGAAGGCCGTCAGCAGCACCCCCACCGTCGACAGGGCCACCCCGGTGCCCAGCACCGGGCGGATCTCATGAAAGTCAGTGCTGAGACCGCCGGAAAAAAGAATAAAGATCAGCGCCGTAATCCCGATGAAATGGGCCGTATGCATGTCGTCGAAGGGAATGCCACCCACCCCCTCGGAGCCGGCCAGGATACCCACCAACAGGAAAAAGATCAGGGTAGGGACGCCCCATTTGCTTGTCGTCTTGCCTCCGATGATACTCAAAAGCAAAAGGACTGAGACTACCAGTAAGCCATGCTCGGCGGTGATATGCATGACCGCAATTTAGGAAAAAGTTGCCTGGTTGGCGGGCAGGCTGGCGGGCAGGTCGGCATAAGAGATAGTATAACGATGGTCGATCACAGGACGCAGCTTTCGCTGAAGATCCTTTCCATCCTTGTCGATGAGGTCGCCATATTCATCCAGCACAGGATGGACCGCGATCTCGATGTATTTTCCAGCAGGACGCCGCTTCTCCGGCAGTTTCAGCCAGTCGCAGACACAACCCGAAAGGTCGGGGCCGCAGATACCCGGGTACCTCGCAAGGAGGCCGTTGAACCATCGCCGGTAATGCCCGCCGATGCCACGCATCACGGGGCCCATGCTGCGGGAAAAACGTACCCGCTGGATCCCATATTCACGCGCCAGCGATGCCACCACTGTTGCAATGGGCCATTGCCGGTGCAGAGAGTGATGCATATCGAGATGCGTCGGATGTATACCCGCCAGCAGGGCCATCTCCAGCTGCGCCTTCATTTCTTCATAGACTGCCTGTTTCTCACGTTTGTTCAAGGTCAGCAGCCGGCTATTCTCTTTCAGAATAAAGAATCCCGATTCATGACAGAAGGAAGTACAGTCACGGATGGCCGAAGTGAGCGAAAAACCCTCGGTGAGGTTCAGGCGAACGCCTATCTTCCCGGTGAGCAGGGAATGGGCATGTACCATCTCAACGGCGCCTTCGAATCCAGGCATGTTCACCAGGAGAGAAGCGCTGGTCACCAGCCATTTTTGAAAACATTTCAGAACAGCGCCGTTGACGGCATCACTATACCCGAAATCATCGGCGTTAATGATAAACTTATTAGCTACGCGCATACAGGGTCAGGTCAAAATAGGTCCTGAGCAAAAAAGCACCACAGGTGCTTTGGCCGAAGGCCCATCATTAAACATTTGACGGAGGGGCGCTATTTTCTTCTCAAGCGCCCCCGACGGCAAAAAGCACCACAGGTGCTTTGGCCGAAGGCCCATCATTAAACATTTGACGGAGGGGCGCTACTTTCTTCTCAAGCGCCCCCGGAGTCAAAAAAACGCAGGATTTGGGGAATTATTTCTACAGTATTTAAAAAAATCTAAGAGTTAGTACTTATCACTCTGTCTCACAACTTCACCCTAAACCTCCCATCCTTTATCACCACCGAATTGCTGGTATTCGTCTGCTCATAGATCGTGCCCTGGAAGGTACCCTGTATCATATTGTTCGCCACCGATGTAACAGTGGCCTTCACCTCGCTGAAAGGGAAGTCGAAGTAGATATGGTAATTGGGTTGGTTGGTAAAATTCAGATATTGACCGTAATACAACAAGGCCAGGTCTTTCCGCAGAACAGCGGTATCCGAACGCGCCCCCGCACCAACAGGGCTGCCATACGAATACCCGATACGCAGCAATATAAAATCCGACAGGGTCTGTTGATATCCCCCGGAATAGAACAGCGTATCCATTCCTGATACCCCCTTGTAGCCCGACAGCTCCAGCAGCCCCACCGAAGAGTCTACCAGTGCCGTCACCAGCGAGTCGAACTCCACCCGCACGCCATTTATCGTAGCCTCCATATGGTTCGTCTGCGGTGTGCCTGCATCCTTCTTGCAAGAGGAGCCGATAGTTACCAGCAACAATACCGCGATTGAGAATTTTTTCATAGCCTGCCTGTTTGATGGTTGCTCAATTTTTTATCCAGGTCTGGTTTATTGCATAGGTAACATACCCCAATCCGAAATAATAGCTCAGCAACAGCGAGTCCTTTCCAAGGACCCGCACCAGCGCAAGATCGCCATAAGCGCTCATGATCGTATCCCTGCTGGTATTGACCGTGTCCCTGTATATTTTGAAAGTTATCGTATCCGAACCATAGTTGATATCCCTCCCTGGTATCGCCCACGCGGGAGCCGGACTCCTGCCGGATTGTATGAAGGAAATGACATTGATGGTATCTGTAAAAAGAAGACCATTCGGCAATATCGTCCCCAGCGTGGAATGATCCCGGATGATCTGGCCGGTGAATTCGATGGTAGTATCCCCGCCGGCCGGATAATACACCGACGCATTTTCAATGACATGATAGGAACCTATATATTTTTTGGCCTTGTCTTCAGCAGTGGTAATGGGAGGAGCAGTCGAATGATCGGCAGACTTTTTACACGACGCAAAAAGCAGTAAGAGAACAAATACCCATCTCACCGGTATGGTAGAGGGTGACAGCAGTCGTTCCATAAACAATTTTAGGAGTCCCTGAATTTACGGAATTCCCGCCATACATAAAAAGATTTTACGATATTTCGCAGGTGCTCTCGCCTGTGGTCCTGGTATGCCGCCGGGCAAGTTACCCGCTTGTTAATAGATGCCCGGCAGTCTTTGGATGCTTAAACCCGCCGATTCCCCAGCCGTCCAACTTGTAAACTTAAAATTATGACTAACCTTCGGCTACTACTCATCGTTCTGATCATCGCCGCAGGCTTCAGCTCCTGTGTTGTTGCAGCCCATCCCTATGGCGCCCGTTGGGTTCCCGGTCACTGGGCTCCTGGCTACTATCATTCACATTGGGTACCCGGTCATTATGCATAAATCAGCAAGACCCCAGTCGGGGTCTTTACTTTACGCGGGTTGAAACACGCTGAGTATGAAGATCAGCAGAAAGAAGAGGAATTGCAATAGATAGAAAAGCCGCATCCGTCCCCTCACCGAGCTCACCATCATCCGCTCCGTAGCTACAGCCTGGGCCGGATGCTCATTGTCCGATGAAGGGACCGCGGTAGTCAGCAGCATACGCAGCTTCTTCCCCGCCGGCCTCAACGTGACCACTGCATTCAGGACGATCAGCCCCAGCAATACCAGCTTGATCCTGAACCAAAAAGCGCTCATCACCACCCCATGCAGCGCCGTCATCATCAACACTCCACCCGTGATGATCAATACCCCACCGGCCATCTGTACCCGATTCAAACCGGACGCCGACCTTACAAAAAGTCTTGCCCTGTCCTTGTCTGATAATATAAGCTTCCATAGCTGCCCCTGTAATACAAAGGCCGCCACCGCCCCGCCAACCATGAGCGCAATGCCCGTAATATGCAGCACCAGCCCCGAACGTAATAGCATCATAATAATTTCATTTTAAAGTCGCTAATGTCTGTCCTGTCGGACGAACCGCCTGTGGCTGGTTCCAGAACAACTGTTCGATATCGAACATTTATCTTACTTTCACAAAATAACGAACATCCCGCGCCGCCATCAAGGCACAATCCGCGTCCTATATCCATTATGGAACATTTCGACCAAAAAGTTCAGCAATGACAGCACCCACCTATAATGTCCGGAAAACGGTCCCGCCGGCCCGTTCCGGCGAAGACAGAAGGACATTAAAAACAAAAAGAGCGCTGGCCGCCGCCTTCGCCACCCTGCTGGTAGAGAGAGGATACGACGACCTGACCATTCAGGACATCATCGACAAGGCGGATGTGGGACGCAGCACCTTTTATGCCCATTACGAAAGCAAGGAGCAGCTGCTTATAGGCAATATAAATTTTAAGGAAGCCCTCATTGATCCGACAACGCCCTCCGGAGATTGTCCCATGGGTATCAACCTGCCCTATCTCTTTCATCACACGAAAGAGCATATTCATCTGTTCAGGATCCTCAGCCGCAGCAAAGGCGGGTTCAGCACCGTCAGCAATTATTTCGCTGATGTATGTACCGGTAAGATCCTGGAATATCACCGCTGGTCCCGCATGAAAAAAGGACGGGACAAGACCATGCTCTATTACAGGGCCGAGGCCGCCGCTGGCGCCATCACACGCATGCTGGCCAGATGGCTCGAAGATGGGGCGGTCCTCCCCGCGGAGGAGATGATAGCACAGGCAAAATCCATACTTTCCTTTTTGGCCTCTTCTTAGGGCGTGCCCCGCCGCCTCCGGCGGCCGGGTCGGGCTTTTCGGTCCAAGTCCTCCCCCTCCGGGCTCCGGGCTTTCCCCAGGCCTTCGTCGGAGCTGCTTTGACACGCTCCTCCTCGGTCGTACCCTTCGGTCAGGCTTCGTCCCTCGCCTTCCTCGTGTATCCCTCACGCCTCCCAAAAAATTCGTACCTTGCCCCCCTTTACAGCCACCAGACAGGCGTCATCTTATGTTTGAATTCCACAAGGACAGAAAACAATATTTCGACATCCAGGTATCCAATACCACCCAATACGTCATCCCCTTCATACGGGAAACCCTCCCCCTCCCAAAAGGAGCCCGCGTATTGGAAATAGGCGCCGGCGAAGCCGGTGTCCTAAAAGCCTTCATCGACCAGGGCTGCATCGGTGTCGGCGTAGAGCTGCTGGAAGAACGTGTCGTCAACGGCCGCAAATGGCTGGGCCCCGAGCTGGCAGATGGCCGGCTCACCTACATCGTCAGCGATATATATAATGTAGACGTGGAAAAAGACCTCGGCGGCAGATTCGACCTCATCGTCCTAAAAGATGTCATCGAGCACATCTACGACCAGGCTAAGCTCCTCCGCAAACTGCATTCCTTCCTCCTCCCCCATGGCGCGATATTCTTTGGCTTCCCTCCCTGGCAAATGCCTTTCGGCGGTCACCAGCAGATCTGTACCAATAAGGTCCTTGCTAAACTGCCTTATTATCACCTTCTCCCCGAAAGGCTCTATAAATACATACTAAAGAAATACAACCAGCCCGTCAAGGACCTCATAGAGATCCGGGATACCCGCCTGTCCCTGGAGAAGTTCGAACGCATCCTGAAGCAGACGGATTACCGCATCCAGCACAGACGGCTCTTCCTTATCAATCCCATCTACGAATACAAGTTCGGCTGGAAACCCCGTGTACAGTCCTCCCTGATCAGCCGCATACCCTGGTTCCGGAATTTCGTGACTACCACCGCCTACTACCTTGTCACACAGTCCAACCCGGTCTAGCAGCCGCCACCACACCGTATAGGTCGGCTCCCGTCTGACCCATGTCACCCCTCCCAGCGCAGACCCGCCTCTCACTCTGTCCTTAAGGACTTCACTGGATTGGCCAGCGCCGCCTTGAGCGCCTGCAGACTGATGGTACCCAGCGCCGTCAGCAAAGCCGCCGCCGTCGCCATCGCAAACACCGTCCAGCTGATGCTCGTCCTGTAGGCAAAATCCTGCAGCCACATATGCATCACCCACCACGCCAGCGGAGACGCCACCAGGATGGCAATAAATACCAGCTTTAAAAAATCCATCGTCAACAGCGAGAGAATGCCGCTCACGCTGGCCCCCAGCACCTTCCGGATCCCGATCTCACGCGTACGCTGTTCAGCCGTGAACATGGCCAGCCCCAGCAACCCCAGACAGGCGATAAAGATCGCCAGCACGGCAAACGTAATACAAAGCTTGCCCGTCTCCTGTTCCGTACGGTACAGGTTATCGAAATCCTCGTTCATAAAGGAATAATGAAACGGCTGCCCCGGCGCCATCACTTTCCATTTCGACTCTATCTGCGATATCACCCCAGCCGTATTTCGGGTAGAAATTCGCGCCGCAATGCGGTTGTTCTGCCTTCTCCATCGTATGGCCAGCGGCGTTACCTGATCCCGCAGGGAATTGAAATTGAAATCCTTTATCACCCCTACCACATGCAGGCGTGTCAGGTCGGGCTTGGGGAAATTATCCAGCGCATAAAGATCCTTGCCTACCGCATCCCTCCAGCCCAGCTGTCTTGCTGCCGACTCGTTGAGGATGATACCGGTGCTGTCCGTGGGGAAGTCGCGGGAGAAATTCCTGCCCTGTACCACCTGCATACCCAGGGTTGGTACGTAGTTCTCATCCACATCCCATATCTGCATGGACGCCGCCTTGGACGCATCTCCGCTTGCGTCTTTGAACAAAGGATAGTCCGACCTCCAGTTGGCCGTAGGCAGGTAACCCGTCATCGTGGCGCTCTGAACCCCATTGATCTTTAAGATATCCTCGCGAAATGCGGCCGTCGACTCCTTCAGGGCATTCGTATTTTGCAGGACCAGTACCTGCTCCCGGTCGAACCCGATATTCTTATTGTGTATATAATTCAATTGCCGGTAGATGACGATCGTCCCCACCATCAGGACCACCGAGATGCTGAACTGGAATACCACCAGCCCGCTCCGCAGCCATCCGCTTCGGAAACCTGCCGCCAGCTTGCCCTTCAATACCTGCGCCGGCCGGAATTTGGAAAGAAAGACGGCCGGATAGCTGCCCGCCAGGAACCCTACTATGATCGTCAATCCCAGCAAGGCCGCTATCAGCGCAGGCCTGCCAAAAAGGGAAGGACTCAGGTCTTTAAATGCGAGCTGATTGAATAAAGGCAGCAGCGCAATGGCGATCACCACCGCCAGCAGCAGGGCAATAAAGCATACCATCATGGACTCTATGAGGAATTGCCGGATCAGGCTCTTGCGCGTGGACCCCAGCACCTTTCGCACACCGACCTCCTTGGCCCGGCCTGCGCTCCGCGCGGTAGACAGGTTCATAAAATTGATACAGGCTATCAGCAGTATGAATGCCGCAATGGTGGAAAAGATATAAACGAATTGTATGCTGCCATTGGCGCCCAGCTCCGCTGATTTATTGGAACGCAGGTGAATATCGAGCAACGGTGTCAGCGTATATTTTACGTAGTTGCCGCTCTTATAGAATTGGTCCATATCGATGTGCATGATAGCCTGTGCCTTCGGACCTATGTATTTATCTACCATATGAGGGAACCGCGATTCGAACTTCTTCGGGTCCGCGCCTTTTTTCAGCACGATGTAGGTATTGAAATTATTGCTCAGCCAGTCGTCCAACTCCCAGTTCTGGATGGATTTATTGGCCGAGATAAAAAAGTCGAAGTTGAAATGCGATTGTTGAGGAATATCCTTGATAACACCCGTCACCTTTAAATTGGAAGTGTCATTGACGACAAGGTATTTTCCCACCACGTCCGTCGAGTTGAAATATTTCCGGGCTATGCTTTCCGTGATGACCACCGACCTGGGTTCTACCAGCGCATGTTTTGGATCACCCTGGATCATCGGCAGCGTAAAAACATCGAATAAGGTGGAGTCCGTATAGATCACTTTATCCTCTTGTAAATTCTGCTGACCCTTTTTTACCAGCATCCCGCCGTATTGACGGAACCGCACCTCCTGCTCCACATCCGGGTAGTCTCGTTTCAATGCAGCGCCCATCGGCTCAGGCACCGAGGCGATGACCCAGTAGTTACCTCCAAAATGCAGGTCGCCATCCACCCGGTAGATCCGGTCCGCCTTTTCATTATATCGGTCATAGCTCAATTCATCCACCACATACAGCAGGATCAGCAGACAGGTAGCCAGTCCGATGGCCAGACCCGAAATATTGATAAAGGAGAAAGCCTTATTGCTTTTCAGGTTCCTCCAGGCGATGATCAGGTAGTTTTTGAGCATGGTGCATAGGTTTGTAAAATGCGGAAATTGACCTTGTCCGCCAAAACGCCGAAAAAAAGATGCCGTGTTCTTTACACATTATAAATCAGCCGCATATCCAGCCATCCCTCCGGTGGGATGTTCGTTTTTGATACATTCCCTGTCCGCGTCGCAGCCTGCTCATATCACCCGGTGGGATTTCCCCCAAAAGATACATGGAAATGTATTTTTAACTTTCTTTGGGAATGGAACCATACATAGCAAAAGACTGGCATAACTTCGACAAAGGCAGGACCCTGGGTAAAAAGGGCTCCGAGCACGGCATTATCATCACTGATATGGAAAATATCAACGGCGCCAGGATCACAGTGGAAAAGGACACCGCTGCCGCACCGTATGCCATCACCTTCGGCATTTACGGTCTTATGTTGCACACACACTTCAAAAACAGGCCGGAAGAAGTAGAGCTGTACCTCGACTGGGTGCGGTCCACGATGCATAAGGTATTCGCGCTCTATGAGCAGGACGAGGAAAACCGCTCCGACGAATGGTATCACGAGCACGACCGGCTCGTTCACGAGCTAACCATTGATTGAGGGACACAGACAGCTGGCAGTGTTGTTCTCTCTCCGTATCCTGGGATGGCCAACCTGGAAAAAGCAGGCGGTCCTCGGTCAGATCCTCAGCAGCTCGTGGAATGCAAGATGTGCACGGACAGACGTTCTTCCCAGCAATGCCCTGGCTTTCTCTATCTCGTCTCTCAGCTCATAATAGGGCAGCATGGAAAAGATCTTACCAACCATTTCTTCAAAAGACATGTCTTCGTGGATGACCAGCGGCTCGATCCCTTCCAGGAAAGACTCCTCCTTCGAGGCAGCGATCTCCTGCGCCACCCGCAACATCTTCTCTTCATCGCCCATCCACCGATACACCGTCATCTTCCCGTACAGCGCCGGTAGAAAACCTCCGCACGCCTCGAAGGACTGCAACGCCTTCTCCGGATCGTTATGCAGCAGGAACAGCTGTCCCGCATAATAGTTGCCCATCGGTGGGCCGTTCACAGGTTCCCCGTCTTCCAATTGGCCGTCCATGGCTTCCCCGCCCTCCGATAGTCCGCCCACAGGTTCTCTGTCTTCCAATTGGCCCCCAATGGCCTCCCTGTCCGCCGAAGGTCTATCCATGGCCTCCCTGCCCGCCGGCTGTCTATCCTCCGATGGCCCGTCCATAGTTTCCCTGCCCTCCGATTGTCCGTCCACGGCCTCCCTGGCCGCATCTCCCCCGGCCTCGCCCGGTCTCCCCCCTCCCCGCCGTATCTGCTCAATGGCATAGGCCAGCCCATTATCCGGCTCCTTAAAATCCATGGCCGCCAGCACCAGGTAATATTGATCCCGCAAGCTCATCGGGTACGGATGCTCGTCCGAATCAAACCGTGTGTCGAATATGCGATAAGCCGTTATGGGATCCCCCATATAATAATGCACGATAGCCTCCAGGGAATAATATTTTTCCGGACAGGTGACAGGATAACCCTCCCGTCGCAAGCGGTCCAGGAACGCATCCCAGGTCTTGCAGACAGCCGTCAGCCACTGGATCGCGGAAAGATTGGTCTCCATTCCCTTACCCTCGCCCTCGTCTTTACCCGCAAATATCGCCTTCACCATAAAGGGCGCCGGAAGCTGCTCCGTAAAGATCCTCGCCAGCTGAGTTTTGTCAAAACCCAAAAAGTACGCGCGCTTGTAATGGACGGAGGCCAGCGCCGGCTCTTTTATAGCCTCATATATAAGGCCCAGGCCAAAGAATGTCCGTGCATGACCCGGCCGCAGCTCGACGGCCCTGTTATAATCGGCGATAGCCCTCTGATATTCCCCTTTCTTACGCCAGGCCGATCCGCGATGATGGTAATGGTCATATGCCTCCGGCTCCAGCTCGATGGCTTTGTTAAAGACCTCGATAGCCTGATCATAATCCTTTGCCTGCAACAAAGCATGGCCCAGGTGACGATAGGTAGAAGTGTGCGTGGGCCGTAGCCCAATGGCATGGTTGAGATCCCGGATGGCTTTGTCATACTTCCGCCGGTTGGACCAGGCCAGCCCGCGGTTCTGCCATGCCCTGAAATAATCCGGACGCAAATCTATGGCCTTGGTCAGGTCATCGATGGCTTCGTCGAATCGTTGGAGCTGCATCCAGGCAATGCCACGGAAAAAGTAAAATTCGGGGAAGGTGCCATCCTCGAGGATGGAGCGGTTCAGCAGACCGATCATTTCCTGGTATCTGCTGTCCTTGAATAATTGGTCGGCTTCAGCCAACACGTCGTCTGTCCTGATCATAAGTAGGTAAGGTTTAATTGTACGTAATATACGAAATTCCCTCATTTACTCTCATTCCCCGATTGGTCCGTCGACCAGGTTATTTACCGCTAATGGTATTTCCTACATTTTCGTAGATTTATCAATAATTGAAAGCCATCCACTATTTTGAAAAAAAACATTTTCATATATTTTTTGATGGTGTTCTTCATGGGATCCGCCTTTGCACAAGAACACCCGTCGGTGAGCTATTTGGGAATAGAACAAGGGCTTTCCAACAATAGTGTTACCTGCATTCTTCGCGACTATAATGGTTTTATGTGGTTCGGTACTTATGACGGGCTGAACCGTTATGATGGTTATAGCTGTAAGGTTTTTCGAAATATTCCCGGCGACACCACCGCACTGAACGCCAGTGGTATCAGAGCAATCGGCGAAGATGCCAATCACCAACTATGGATAGGGACCTGGAAGGGAATGAACGTTTACAATCCCCTTAAAGCAAACTTTTATTCCACAAAATTCAAATCCTGGAATAGTGATTCCGTGAAACCATTGGAAAATGCCGTTGTCGCCATTCAGAAAAATGATAAAAATGGTTGCATGCTGATAGGCACGCTGCAAAAAGGATTATTAGTGTTTGAGAAAAATAGCAGCGCCGGTGTTCAAATACCTTTTCCTTCCTGGAAAGGACACGAAGGAGATTATAGTGTTACAGCTATTGCTTTGGATTCGAGCAGGCAAACGGCTTGGGTATTCGTTCGACAGGCAGGGCTTTGCCGCTATAACATGGGAAGTAGAAGCATTGAACTGATCAATGGAACAATAAACCAGGCTGAATGTTTAAAATTAGACAGCAAGGGCTCCTTATGGTTGGGAAATGAAAATGGGCTTTTTCTATACGACAGGCGGAGTAATGTGTTTTCAAACAATGTTTTGCCCTTTAAGGGCAGGATAATGAGTGTTTCAGAAGATCGGCAGCATCTATTATGGATTTCATCAGATAACAGCGGTGTGTGGTCCATGCCTGTTGGCGGCAGCCGCCCTAACCAGTATCGTCCTGGTCCGGGAAGTTCTTTAACCAGCAATGTCGTTTATACTGTCTACGAAGATCCCCAAGGCAATAAATGGATCGGAACGATCCGGGGTGGTATTAACATAGTTCAGCCTCACTCGAATTTATTTAACCACATCAGGTTTACATCTTCCGGGCAAAACAACAACGATAATTTTATTTATTCTTTTGCTGAAGATAAAAAAGGTAATATATGGATAGCTACTGATGGCGCCGGGCTAAAGTATTGGGACCGTCATAAAAATACATTTACAAGCTACAAGCATCAGGCCAATAACTCCTCCAGCATCAACACTGATTTTATCACAAATACGCTTTGTGATTCCAAAGGCGACCTATGGATCCTCAGCTGGTTCGCCGGCGTAAGTCGTCTCAAAAATGGTTCGTCGAAATTTGAGCATTTCGATTGCTTTAATTCTCATACAAACTCCCTGGAAAACAATGCCTGGATGGTCTTTGAAGATTCCAGGAAACAACTGTGGGTTTCTACCGTTAATGGCGGCGCATTATATGTATTTAATAGAAAAACAAACGCTTTTGAAGTTTTTGACGAAACCCTCACCGGTATTCAAAGTATTTCCGAAGACAGGATGGGTAATATTTTGGTTGGATATCAAAATTACCTGGTTCAAATTGACCGTGTAAATAAGAAACATAAATTCTGGAATATTGGGCAGTCCGTCCGTTGTATCCTTGAAGACCACAATAAAAACTTATGGTTGGGGACTGATGATGGAGGGCTGTTGCTATTCGATCGTACTAAAGGCACTTACAGACGATTTACTACCGCCGAAGGTTTGCCAAACAATAGCATTCTTCGTATACTCGAAGACGAAAAAAATAACCTTTGGCTAAGTACATTCAATGGGCTATGTAAGTTCAATACAATCACTAAGACATGCCGTAACTTTTCAAAGTCAGATGGCCTGCAAAGCAACCAATTCAGTTTTAATGCAGCATTGGCCTTAACATCCGGTGAATTTCTTTTTGGGGGAAGTAATGGCTTTAATTTGTTTTATCCCGATAGCATATACGAAAGAAAGGAAATGCCACAACTTCTTCTTTCAGAAATAAGAATTAATAACAGGCCTATTGAAGAAAATGATTCTTACGTCAGAGAAAGAAGCGCTTACCAGGTCAAAAAAATTGAATTGCCTTACCAGGCGGCGCTTTCCCTGGATTACCTGGCTTTGGATTATAATAATGCGGACAAGATCAGGTATGCATACAGGCTGGAAGGTTGGGACAAAAGTTGGGTCAATGCAAATGACATCCGCACGGCAAATTATTCCGGGCTCCATGAAGGGACATATACTTTTCAGATAAGAGTAAAAAATGGCACCGGTGATTGGAATAAAGAGAGCAGCTTGATTACCATTGTTGTTCTACCTCCCTGGTACCGAACCTGGTGGGCCTGTCTTTCATACGCTGTACTGACTTTTTCACTCATTTATCTTGGCTTTATGTACTATAAACGGCAGCAGCGATTAAAATATGAAGTTCAGCTTGCTAATTATGAAGCCAGGATCGCAACCTTTGAAAAGGAAAAAGAAAAGGAATTGACCGAAAAAAAACTTTCTTTTTTTACCCATGTATCGCATGAGTTTCGAACACCACTCACCCTGATCATTAATCCCGTAAAAGACTTATTGCGAAAAAATGAATCATCTGAAGAACAGAGCGAATTACAAATAGTTCACCGCAATGCCCGCCGGCTTCTGAGCCTGATTGATCAGCTATTGATTTTTCGCAAAGCGGATGTGGCAGCGGACAATATGAAATTTGCCCGGGTAAACTTTTACGATTTGTGCCAGGAAGTGTATTTATGTTTTGTTCAGCAGGCAAAGATCAATCGACAGGAATATGTTTTTGAGTGTGACAACAAAGATCTTGAACTTTGTGTCGACAGAGAAAAAATCGAAATAGCATTATTCAATCTTATCTCAAACGCAATAAAATATACACCAGAAGGTGGAAAAATAGTTTTAAACATCACAGACAATGAGACCGAAGTAAGCATATCTGTATCGGATAATGGCTATGGGATTTCAAAGGAAGCAGCGCCAAGGTTGTTTGAAAAATTTTACCAGGCCCCATTCCAAAAAATCCCGGCCAAAACTGGATTTGGAATTGGGTTATACCTGGTAAAGCATTTCATTGAAGGACATCAAGGCGAAATACGTTTTGAAAGTGAGGAAGGCAAAGGCACTACTTTCTTTGTTAAGCTAAAAAAAGAGGATACCCATTTGAAGGACCTTGCTTTCGACCCATCATGGCAAGACAGCGCTTTGATCCTGGAAGAGCTAAAAGAAGATCCGGAAGAACCAGGAGTTTCAGCGGTTTTAAAGCCGGAGAAATTAGACGATGTTATTATAGATAGGAAGACTATTTTGATAGCGGACGACGATAAAGCAATTCTACAATACCTATCTCAAATGTTAAAAGGCAAATACGAGGTTTTCGAGGCAGAAAATGGAGAAAAGGCATTTGACCTCGCCCAAAAAAGGTCCCCTGATCTCCTGATCAGCGATATAAAGATGGATGGTCTGGATGGGATCGGGCTTTGTAGGCAAATAAAAAATGACCCTGCTTTAAATCACATTCCCGTAATCCTGTTGACGGGTAATTCCAGGCATGAACTGGAGCTTCAAAGCATAGAAGGTGGAGCAGATATTTATATGACCAAACCGTTTGACAAAGACATCCTGCTTGCCAAAGTTGACAATCTTTTCAAAAGCCGCAGTGAACTTCAAAATTATTTCTTCAACGAGATCACCCTGAAGAAAAACACACTTAAAATTTCTCCTGAATACAAGGAGTTTTTGGAAAGATGCATTGAAATTGTCGAAGCGCATCTCGATGACAATCAATTTACTATAAAAAACCTCTGCCAGGAGATTGGAATGAGTCACAACCAGCTTTACAAAAAGGTAAAGACAATATCCGGTCAAACGATTGCTGGCTTTATACGCTTCATTCGCTTACGACGGGCGGCAGAAATGATGATTAAGGAGGATTGCAATGTTAACCAGGCCTCTTACCAGGTTGGTATTAGCGACACGAAATATTTCAGAGTGCAGTTCAATAAGCTTTTTGGAATGAATCCTTCCGCATACATTAAAAAATACCGCGATCCATTCAACAGAACGTATCAGCTTTCGTCCAATGCCGTTAAGGAGCAGCCCAATAAATAGCGGCCATACCTGATTGTAAATTTCGGCCCACTCTTACCTATTGATTGTCAGTGTTATAAAGCAAATCCCCTGTAAGAAATTTTAACTGGACGGCTGCTTTCCCCTCGAAAATGACCCCTTTTTATAGGAAAATCACCCCCCTCTTCGTCTTTCCTCAAAGATAATTTGCAGCCGATTGAAGCACAAGACTGCTTTTTTTAACCAAAAGACTGCTATATGGAATATCAACTGCTAAAAATCCGGGTTCATGTCAAGGCCCTTTTCTTTCTTACTCAAATCCTTTGGGCATTTTCGTCCAATGCACAAAACAACCAAAGTATTATAAGAGGTACGATCCGTGGTGAGAACAACCAGCCACTTGCCAATGTTTCGGTCGGAGTGCATAACACCCAGGCAAAATTTACTGCCGGAACAAAAACAGATTCTTTAGGTGTTTATGAAATTCGGGTACCGGTAGGAAACTCGTATGTACTCACCTTCACCAGTGTGGGTTATGAACCTCAAACCCTATCCGGTTATAGCGTGAAGGGCGGAACACCGCTGACCGTTGATGTGTCGATGAAAACCACTTCCAACGCATTGGACAATGTTGTGGTCATCGGGTATGGCACGCAACGGAGAGCCAATGTAACCGGCGCTATCGCGTCGGTAAACAATACAACAATTACTCGTGCTGCAACACCAGATGCAACGGGAGCTTTGCAGGGGAACGTTCCCGGAGCGGTGGTAATCAAAAATGTCGGTAAACCTGGCTCAGGATATAGCATCAATATTCGGGGCATCAGCTCCTTCGGCGGATCCAACGCTCCCCTGTTTGTCATCGATGGGATTCCCACCTCCTCGGGATTGAATGATTTGAACCCGGGAGATATTGAAAAAATAGATATTTTAAAGGATGCTTCGGCGACCGCTATTTATGGCTCCAGGGGAGCAAAGGGTGTCGTGATTGTTACGACCAAAAGAGGAAAAGCCGGCAGGACAACGATTACTTACGATGGGTATGCAGGAGCGAGGAAGCCAACACATTTGCCCGACTTTATGAGTGGCCCGGAATACGTAGCCTTCCGTACACAGCAATTCCTGGCACAGGGAAAAGACACATCCCGGAATAATACAGCCTTTTTTACCCCGGCCCAATGGAAGAACATCGATGCGGGCCATTACACCGATTGGCCATCCATGTTCTTAAAAAACGGCCTGCAAATGAACCATACTGTTACCATTAGTGGCGGTGATGCCCTGACACGGTTCTCATTTGGTGCCGGAATTACGCGTGAGCAAGGCAATATCAGGCCGGAAGATTTCAAAAGATATTCCTTTCAAGGCAATATTGACAGGCAGATAAATAAGGCCTGGAAGGCGGGGATGAGCTTTTACGTTTCCCAGGACCTGCACAACCAGGGGAGCCAGGAGGCGCTGCGCTCTTCTTACCGCCTGCCGCCAACGGTTGTTCCTTATGACAGCACCGGAGCGGCAATATTCCGCGTACTTGGCGGAGATGCCGTTGTTAACCCGCTTTATGATGTTCAAAATGATATCAGTGACAATCGCAATTTCAGGGCTTTTGGTAGTTTATACCTGCAAGTGGAACCCATTGCTCATCTAACCCTTAAATCGACGATTTCTCCGAATCTTTATTCAACTAGAAATGGCACTTATGTTGGTGCTTTATCAAAGTCAGGCGCTGGTTCTGGCGGGTATAATGGCGCCTCTTACAATACTGGACAGGACTTAACCTGGATTTGGGATAATCAGGCCGTTTACGAAACGCAGTTTGGCGACCACAAGATAACTGCTACAGTTGTACAGAGTCTTTTAAAAGATCGCTTTGAATCGGGTTCGGCCAGTGTGTTTAATTTACCTTACACATCCTACTGGTACAATCTGGGCTCTGCTACCAACACAACGTCGGCTGGCGTTTTCTCCGGTCCTACGGTAGGTTCCAATTTTACACAATATACCCTGGCATCCGTAAGAGGGAGGATCAGCTACAGTTATCAGGATAAATACCTGTTGACGCTCACCGGCACAGGGGATGGCTCTTCCCACCTGGCGGAAAGTCACCAATGGGGCTTTTTCCCATCAGCATCGGCAAAGTGGAGGATCTCCCAGGAAAACTTCATGCAAAGCCTTACCGCGATAAATGATCTGAGTCTTAGATTAAGTTATGGTGCATCAGGCAATGACCGCGTAAATCCATATTCTACCCAGGCATCGCTCGCGCCGTCTGTATATTATTTCGGCAGTTCTTTAGCGCAGGGATATTACCCTAATCAACTGGCTAATAAGGAAGTGACCTGGGAAACCACCCACGAAGTCAATCTTGGATTGGATTTTAGTTTGTTCAAAGGCCGCGTCTCAGGCACCGTTGATGTGTACAACAGGATTATTGAAAACATTCTCTTGTCGCACAATCTACCAGCGCCTTCCGGCTTTAATTCAATTACGGCCAACATCGGTAAGTTAAAGAACCAGGGGATCGAGCTGGGTATTAGCACAATCAATGTCCAAAGAGGTAAGTTTTCCTGGAAAACAGATTTCGTTTTCGACGCCAATAAAAATAAAATACTGGAAACGGCTAATGGGAAAAAAGATGATGTCGGAAACCTCTTGTTTATCGGGAAACCGGTACAGGTGAACTATGACTACGTTTACGATGGCATCTGGCAGACAAAGGATGCAGCGCTTGCAGGAAAATATAACCAGAAACCCGGCCAGGTCAGAGTAAAAGACATCAACAATGACGGTTTTATAAACGCAGCGGACAGACAAATCATCGGCAAAAGGGTCCCGGATTGGACAGGATCCATAGCCAGCACGCTGCGTTACGGGAATATTGATTTATATGTGATGGTCTATACCAGGCGGGGAGAGCAATATAGCAGCGTTTTTGACCAAAGTTTCATGAACTATAACCAGATCTATAATCAGGTTAAGGTGGACTATTGGACGCCATCCAATCCTTCCTACACTCATTTTCAGCCTGGAAATCCAGGCCCTTACGTCAACGCAATTTATTACCGGAATGCAAGTTTTGTCAGGATCAACAACATTACCCTGGGTTATACATTTCCTCACAGCATTCTTCAAAAAGCAGGAGTAGCCAATCTCCGGGTTTATGCTACAGCTGTAAATCCCTTCTTGTTTACCAGCTATAATGGGTTTGACCCCGAATGGACCAGCCAAAATACATTTGGAACGGCAATTAGCTCATCCAGCTACCTGTTTGGCGTAAACCTTTCATTTTAATCTCAATTGAATTATTTATGAAAAAGAATATTATTATATTAGCACTAACAATAACCATAGCCGGGCTGACTGGCTGCAAGAAATTTCTGGCAGAGCAGAATCCCAGCGGCATTACCAATAATAACTATTATACCAATACAGCGGGTTATGAAGCATTGGTGAATTCCTGTTACGCCTCCCTCAAAAACATCTACAGTATCAATCCCAGCTTATTTGAATGGGGCACCGATGTAACTACAAGGGGCGAGATTGAATTGGTCAGCGGTTCGGCCAACATACAACCTGCTATTGATCTCGATGAATACACCTCCCTGTCCTCTACGAATCCGGAAGTAGCGACTTTTTTCTCGGCAGCGTATGCCGGGATCCAGCGTTGCAATACTGCCATTAACAGGGCCAATAGCATCCCCGATCTCACCGATAGTTTAAAACGCAAGCGGGTTGCAGAGGTAAAGTTTATAAGAGCTTTTTATTATTATCTCCTCGTTGAAAACTTTGGAGGCGTTCCGATTGTACAGGATGAATTTACCAGCGCAGTTACCCATTTTGTACCAAATACGGAACAGCAGGTGTATGACTTTATGATCAAAGATTTGAATGATGCCCTCCCCGACCTTACTGCTGATCCCGGCAAAACAGATTTTGGAAGAGCGACCCAGGCTGCTGTAAAACAGTTACTTTCACTATTGTACCTGACGCGTGGATATAAAACATTTGCTGCAGCCGATGATTTTCAAAAGTCAGCGCAGCTATCTGAAGACGTAATTAACAGTCCTTATTACACGCTGTTGCCATCCTTCTCGGATGTGTTTAAGCCGGGTAATGAAAGAAATAAGGAGATCATATTTTCTATTCAATACGAGCCCGGACAAACAATCCCGTCCGGGCAAACAGGTCCTGGCCACGGCCAAAATATCATGTTCGGCTGGCGCTACTGGCGCGAAAAGGGTTTTGACGAGGTCAGCGGATTGGTACCTTACAACAGGAGGCGATCAGACTTTATGCCAACTCAGTTTTTGTACACACTGTACAATACAATCAAAGATTCCCGTTACGACGGCACCTTCCTGAGCAATTTATATGCTACCAAGGATGATGGAGTTGTTAAAAAGGGTGACCTCCGTTATTATTTTCCTTATCCTGATCAACCGTTCACCTCTGCAGATTCCATAACGTTGAAGACGGCCAATCCCAATGTAGAGATCATTCGATTCGATATGTGGAAACAGGCGTTCAACAACGTGGGAGGGTTGGAGAAATTCCCGATGGTTAATAAATTTTATGACCCAAATGCGCCAATACCAGGCAATAACGAGTTTGCATGGACCGGTACAAGAGATATTTTCATCTTCCGCCTTGCCGAGACCTACCTGG
>Ga0157372_10001692_pt1 | contig 23859 bp, 28 predicted proteins | sample C55metaG_FD_115307 | JGI IMG/M metagenome (GOLD analysis project Ga0157372, IMG submission 115307) | Corn rhizosphere microbial communities from Kellogg Biological Station, Michigan, USA - C5-5 metaG | ecosystem: Host-associated > Plants > Roots > Rhizosphere > Soil | place: USA: Michigan... | reverse complement strand
GAGCCCGTCGACGAGCTCGTCGATGCGCATCTCGTCCTTCTCGATGAGCTCGGCCATGCGCAGGATCTCCTCGATCGTCGTCGGGCACGACGAGATCGCCTGGATCATGTGCTTGAGCCCATCCTCGATGCGCTTGGCAATTTCAATTTCGCCCTCGCGCGTGAGCAGCTCCACCGAGCCCATCTCGCGCATGTACATGCGCACGGGGTCGGTGGTGCGGCCGAACTCGGCATCGATGGTGGTGGAGAGGGCCTCCTCGGCCTCCTCGATCACGTCCTCCTCGGCGATGGGCGCCGGCGCCTCGTTCATGAGGAGCTGCTCGGCGTCCGGGGCCTCGTCGTAGACGGAAATGCCCATGTCGCCCAGCATCGTGACCACGCCCTCGATCTGCTCGGCGTCGGTCATGTCGTCCGGGAGATGGTCGTTGATCTCCGCGTACGTGAGGTAGCCGCGCTCTTTCCCGAGCACGATCAGGTTCTTGAGGCGTTTCTTCTGCGCCTCGACCTCGGCGAACTTCGCCTCGGCCTTCAGGTGCTCTTTGCTGGAGCTCTTCACGTTACGCATCTCCGGCGGCGTCCTTGCGAGTTCGGGAAAACCGTCAATTGTATCAGAGTTTTGACCGCTCCCCGGGGCCGGCATTCCCCTGTTTCGCCACAGAAAGGCGCTGGATGAGGGCCTCGTATTCCGCCTTCTGCTCGGGCGTGGCGGTGCCGCCGGCGACCAGGGGCATGAGCTCGGCGCTGCGCCGCGCCCGCTTCTCGGCGAGCATCCGCTCGATCAGGTCCCGCCCCTCGGCCACCAGATCGAAGTCGGGGCTTTCGGCCTGATTTAAAAGGGGTTCATTCAAGGCGTCGAGGATCGCTGCCTGGTGCTCGCTGCCCTCGAAGTGAGCGCTGGCTTGCCCGAGCGTGGCGTCGGGCCGCGAACGAAAATAGGCGACCGCTTCGGCGAGCGCCGCCCCGATCGGCGTGCGCGCGTCCAGGATTTCATCCGGAACCTGCAGGGCGATCTCGGGACGGGCCAGCACGCGCCCGAGGAGCTGCGCGTCCGGGGACTTGATCGGCTTGCGCGTCGTGCGCGCCGGCGGGGACCTGCGCGCCGCCGCGGGCGCGGGCGCCGCCGGCCGTCCCGGTACGAGCCGGTCGATCTCCTGCGCGTCGAGCTGGGAGAGCTGCGCGAGATGACGGCGCAGCATGGCCGCGAGCGCGGGGGCCTTGACCTGCTCGACCAGCGGGCGCGCCTGCGCGAGGAAGCGCGCGCGGCCTTCTTCAGTGGACATGTCGACGTGCGAGCCGAGCTCCGAGAAGAGGAACTGCGACAGCGGCCTCGCCTGCCCGACCGCCTTCAGGAACGCTTCCCTGCCCTCGCGCCGCACGAAGTCGTCGGGGTCGTCCTTCTCGGGCAGGAAGAGGAAGCTCACCACCTTGCCGTCGGCAAGCTCGGGCAGCGACACCTCGAGCGCGCGCCACGCCGCCTTGCGCCCCGCCGCGTCGCCATCGAAGCAGAAGACGACGTTGTCCGCGAGCTTGACGAGCTTCGCCACGTGGTTCGGCGTGGTCGCCGTGCCCAGCGTGGCGACCGCGTTCTCGACGCCGTGCTGCGCGAGCGCCACGACGTCCATGTAGCCTTCCACCACGATCACCTCGTTGCGATCGCGGATGGCGCGACGCGCCTGGTAGAGGCCGTAGAGCTCGCGCCCCTTCTCGAAGAGCGGCGTCTCGGGCGAGTTGAGGTACTTGGGCTCCCCCGCGCCGATCACGCGCCCGCCGAAGCCGATCACGTTGCCGCGGGCATCGAGGATGGGGAACATCACGCGATGGCGGAAGCGGTCGTAGCGGCGCGACTTCTTTCCCGCGGACTCGTCGGGCTCGGAGTCGATGATGAGCCCCGTGTCCCTGAGATCGGCGGTCGCATAGTCCGCGAACACCGCGGCGAGGTTCTGCCATCCCTCGGGCGCGTAGCCCAGGCCATAGCGCGCGGCGATCTCGCCGGAGAGGCCGCGGCCCTTGAGGTAGTCGATCGCCTCGCGCGACTTCTTGAGCTCCGCGCGGTAGTAGGAAAGCGCCTCCATCATCCGCTGCGCGAGGTTCTGCGCCTGGGTCGCCTTCGCCGGATCGATCGGCGCGCGCGTCTCGGGCACCTCCATGCCGACCGTCTCGGCGAGCGCGCGGATCGCCTCGGGATAGGCGAGGCCCGAATACTCCATGAGGAAGCCCACCGCATTGCCGTGCGCGCCGCACCCGAAGCAGTGATAGAACTGCTTCGACGGGCTCACCGTGAAGGACGGCGTCTTCTCGTTGTGGAAGGGACAGCAGGCCTGGTAGTTCGAGCCGGCCTTCTTGAGCTTCACGTAGCGGTCCACCACGTCGACGATGTCGACGCGCCCGAGGAGGGACTGGATGAACTCGCGCGGGATCATGGGAAGAAGAAGATACCCTCACCCCGGGCCCCTCCCAAGGGAGAGGGAGAAAAAACTAGGCCAGCTTCGATTTCACCAGCGCCGAGACCTTGCCCATGTCGGCCCGCCCCGCGACCTTCGGCTTCACGATCGCCATGACCTTGCCCATGTCGGCCGCGGTCTTCGCCCCGCTCGACGCGAGGGCCTCGGCGACGATCGCCTCGACCTCGCCCGGCGACAGGCCCTGCGGCAGGTAGCCCTGGAGCACCGACATCTCGTACTTCTCCTTGTCGGCGAGGTCCTGGCGCTGAGCCTTCTCGTACTGCTCGATCGAGTCGCGGCGCTGCTTCATCATCTTCTCGATGACCGAGACGACCGCGGCGTCGTCGAGCGTGATGCGCTCGTCGACCTCGCGCTGCTTCATCGCCGCGAGCAGCAGGCGCAGCGCGCCGAGCTTCTCGGCCTCGCGGGCGCGCATCGCGTTCTTCATGTCCTCGTTGATCCGGTCGCGCAGGGTCATCGTTCGCTCCAGTCGGTGCCACAAAGCAGCGCGGCGAGCGGGGCACGGGGCCCGGCTCGCCGCGGAATCCTTCCCGTTGCGCCGACGCTCAGTAGAGCTTCGGCGGCAGCATCTGCGCGCGCATGCGCTTGTAGCGGCGCTTCACCGCCGCGGCATGCTTGCGCTTGCGCTCGGCCGTGGGCTTCTCGTAGAACTCGCGAGCACGCAGCTCGGTGAGGAGGCCGGTCTTCTCGACCGCGCGCTTGAAACGGCGCAGCGCCACGTCGAACGGCTCGTTTTCCTTGACTCGGATGATAGGCATCGAAAGCTGGTTGAAAGACGCTTCGGGAAACCACGCATAATATCAGGAAACGCCCCTTCGGGGAAGGTCCGCCCGGGCTTTCCCGCCCCGTCCTTGCTCGTCCTCGGCATCGAAACCTCCTGCGACGAAACCGGCGTCGCCCTCTACGACACCGGCACCGGCCTGCTGGCCGACGCGTTGCACTCGCAGGTCGAGCTGCACGCGCTCTACGGCGGCGTGGTGCCGGAGCTCGCCTCGCGCGACCACGTGCGGCGGCTGCTCCCGCTGCTGCGCGAGGTGCTGGAGCGCTCGGGCAGGAGCCTGGCGGACGTGGACCTCGTGGCTTACACGCAGGGGCCGGGGCTCGGCGGGGCGCTCCTGGTCGGCGCCTCCGTCGCCGCCGGGATCGCGCTCGCGCTCGGCAAGCCGGTCGCGGGCATCCACCACCTCGAGGGACACCTGCTCTCGCCGCTGCTCGCACAACCCGCGCCGGAGTTTCCGTTCGTGGCGCTCCTGGTCTCCGGAGGGCACACGCAGCTCATGCGCGTCGACGGCGTGGGCCGCTACCGCCTGCTCGGGGAGACGCTCGACGACGCGGCGGGCGAAGCGTTCGACAAGACGGCGCAGCTGCTCGGCCTCGGTTACCCCGGGGGTCCCGCCCTGGCGCGGCTGGCGCAGGGCGGCGAGGCGCGGCGCTACGACCTGCCGCGGCCGATGGCCGCGAGCGGCGACCTCGACTTCAGCTTCAGCGGCCTCAAGACGGCGGTGCTCACGCGCGTGAAGGCGATGGGCGAGCCCGATGCTCCAGCGCGCCGCGATCTCGCCGCTTCCTTCCAGGCGGCCATCGTGGACGTGCTCGCGGCGAAATGCATGACGGCGCTGCGGCGCGAGTCCCTGCGCACGCTCGTGGTGGCCGGCGGCGTCGGCGCAAACGAGGCGCTCCGCGCCCGGCTCGTGGCCGACGCGGCCGCAGCCGGGGCGAGCGTGTTCTTCCCGCCGATGCGGCTCTGCACGGACAACGGCGCGATGATCGCCTTCGCGGCGGCGCTCAAGCATCCGCACGCCGGGACGGATGCGGTGCGCGACTTCGCGATCCTTCCGCGCTGGGACCTCGAGGCTGCGGCCGCTCAGTCCACGCCGCGGCGGTAAGCCTCCAGCGCGGCGTCGAGGTCGGCCTGCGCTTTCTTGACCGCGTCCTCGAGCATCGCGATGCGCTCGCGATAGGCCTGGTTCGGGATGATCGTCGGGCAGATGATCCCGCCCTTGCCGCTCGGACCCACGATCTTCGAGCAGTTCTGGCGGCTCACGGACATGCCGTACATCCCCCCGCCGGTGACCTGCATGTTGCCGGGATCGACGCCCGGGCTCGGGGTGGCCTTCGCGGCCTCGCTGGGCGGGAGGTCGGCCACTTTCTCGACCACGGATTGCTGCTCGTCGGGCGCCATGTCGCTGCCCTCGGCGAGGTTCTTGCGCGCGAGGTCGAGGCGCTGGCGCGCCTGGGCGACGTTCGCCTCGAGGCGTGCGCGCGTCGCGCGCCGCTGCGTGAGCAGGTCCGGCGCCTGGGGCGCCTGCGCGACGCCCGCGGCAGGCTCGGCAGGGGCGGGACGGGACGGAATCGTCGTGGTCGTGGTGTCGACGTCGATGCGCGTCACGTTGAGCCCGTTCTTCGGCGGCTTGTCGCCGTAGACCACGCGCCCGTTCGAATCGGTCCAGCGGTAGAGCTCGGCCGCGGATGCAACGCCGCACACGCACGCCAAGGCCAGCACCGCCGCGGCAAGCTCAACGACCGTTCTTCTGCGCTGCATGCAGCTCATCTTCCGCCTCCTTGAGCGAATGCTCGAGCTCCGCGAGACGGTGCTGGTAGGCCTCCGTGGGGACGGCCCGCGTGCCTCCGTTCGCGTTTCCGACCCATTGGACGTCGTCGTCGCCCGGATTGTTCTTGGCCTTCTGCAGCGCCGCGCGGCGCTCGGCAACCTTTTCCTGCAGCGCGCGCACGTCCACGGACGCGCGCGCGGCGGGTGCGGCGGGCTGGTACTTCGGCAGCGTCGCCGTGTTCGCCTTCGGATCGACCTGGATGCGGATCACCTTGCCGTCGAAGTCCTTGGGCTCTTCGTTCGAGTAGGTGACCTTGCCGTTCTTGTCGACGAGCTTGTAGAGCGTCTGCGCCGGCGCAGCGAACGGGGCACACAACCCCGCGAGCACCAGCGCCGTCGCGAGGACCTTCGTGAAGGATGCATCCATGGCTCTCCCCTACGCGGCAGCGCGCTCGCCGCCGCACACTCGGCAATCGGGATCCCGTGCCAGCGCCACTTCGTGCCAACGGGCGGACAGTGCGTCGAACAGCAGCAGGCGCCCCGCGAGGGTCTCGCCGAGGCCCGCCACGATCTTCACCGCTTCGCCCGCCTGCAGCGTCCCGATCACGCCGACCAGCGGCGCGAAGACGCCCATCGTGGCGCACCGCTCCTCGGGCGACTGCGCGTCCTCGGCGAAGAGGCAGTGATAGCACGGCGCGTCGTCGCGCCGCAGGTCGAAGACGGCGACCTGGCCGTCGAAGCGGATGCCCGCGCCCGAGACGAGCGGGCGCCGCGCCGCGACGCACGCGCGGTTGATCTCATGGCGCGTGGCGAAATTGTCCGAGCAATCGAGGACCACGTCGGCCGCGCGCACCAGGCGCGAGAGCCGCTCGCCGCCGACCCGCTCCTCGAGCGCCTCCACTTGCACGTCGGGATTGAGCGCGGCCATGGCGTGGGCGGCCGAGGCGACCTTGGGCCGGCCCACGGAGGCCATGCGATGGATCACCTGCCGCTGCAGGTTCGTGAGGTCGACGCGATCGGCGTCCGCGACGGTGATGCGGCCGAACCCGCTCGCGGCGAGATAGAGCAGCGCGGTGGAACCGAGGCCGCCCGCACCGACGACGAGCGCGCGCGACGCAAGCAGCCGCTCCTGCGCATCCTCGCCGAACTCGTTGAGGAGCAGGTGGCGGCTGTAGCGCAGGCGCTGCGTATCGTCCATGAGCGAAAAGGCCGGCTTGGAGCCGGCCTTTGCGATTACTGCTCGACCTTCGCCGACGCGGAGTGCGTGAGCGGTGGCGATGCCGGCGGCACGTGCCCGGTCTTGAGGAAGCTGAGGGCGGCCGCGAGCTGCAGGTCCTCCTTCTTGGCGTCCTTCTTCGCCTCGTCCTTCGCCTTGGCCTCGTCCTTGGCGCCCTTCGCGGAGGCGGACTTGGAGTTGGCCGGCGCGGAGATCGTCTTCTCGCCCGGCTTCGACGCCTTGGCGGCCTGCTCGGCCGCGAGCGCCGCGCCCTCGTCGCCCTCGTTCATGAGATGGTGCTGCAGGTCCGCCTCGCGCAGGAGCACCTTCTGGTCGGCCGCGTCCTCGACCACGATGTCGGGCGTGATGCCCTTCGCCTGGATCGAACGGCCGTTCGGCGTGTAGTAGCGCGCGGTGGTGAGCTTCACCGCCTGGTTGTTCGGCAGCGGCAGGATCGTCTGCACCGAGCCCTTGCCGAAGGTCGTCGTGCCGAGGAGCGTCGCGCGCTTGTGGTCCTGCAGCGCGCCCGCCACGATCTCCGAGGCCGAGGCCGAGGCGCCGTTCACCAGCACGACCATCGGCACCGTCTTCGCGCCCGCCGGCTCCTTCGCGACGAAGTCTTCCTTGAACGCACCGCGCACGTAGTTCTCCTTGTTCGCGGTGAGGCGCATCTTGGCGTCCTCGGTGCGGCCGTCGGTGTACACGACGAGCGCGTTCTTCGGCAGGAAGGCGGCCGAGACGGCGACCGCGGAATTGAGCAGCCCGCCGGGATTCATGCGCAGGTCGAGGATCAGCCCCTTCAGCTCGCCCCCGTTCTGCTTGTAGAGATCGTTCAGCGCTGCGACGAGGTTCTCGCCGGTGTGCTCCTGGAACTGGGTGACGCGGATCATCGCGTAGCCGGGCTCCAGCATCTTCGCCTTCACGCTCTTCACGCGGATCACGTCGCGCTTGACCATGAACTCGAGGGGCTTGTCCTCGCCCTTGCGCACCACCGTGAGCTTCACCTCGGTGTTGGGCTTGCCGCGCATGCGCTTGACGGCCTCGGAGAGCCCCATGCCCTTCACCGACACGTCGTCCAGCTTGATGATCAGGTCGCCCGCCTGGATGCCCGCCTTGTACGCGGGCGTGTCCTCGATCGGGGCCACCACCTTCACGAAGCCGTCCTCGACCCCGACCTCGATGCCGAGGCCGCCGAACTCGCCTTGCGTGCCGACCTGCAGGTCGCGATACGCCTCCTGGTCCAGGAACGCCGAGTGCGGGTCGAGTCCCGTCACCATGCCGTTGATCGCTTCCTTCAGCAGCTTGCGGTCGTCGACCGGCTCCACGTAGTCGGTCTTGATGCGGCCGAAGACCTCGCTGAAGAGCCTCAGGTCGTCGACGGGCAGCGCCAGCGACGACGTCTGGCGGTCGGCCAGCGCGGAGAAGTGGAGGCTCGCGGCGATACCGAGAGCCGCACCGAAGACGATCAGACCAAGCTGCTGGAATCTCTTGCCCATGTGCCTTTCCTCGCTCCCCGGGCGGGGAGCCCTGTGTCCATCATTGCCGGCCTACGGCGCGATCCACGTCATGGGGTCGAACGGGGTGCCGTCGCGGCGTAGCTCGAAGTATAGACCCGATTCCGCGCTCGCCCCGGTCGCGCCAACCTGCGCTATGGGGTCTCCCCCGCGCACCCTGTCGCCCACCTGTCGCAGCAGGCCCTCGTTGTAGCCATAGAGGCTCATGTACCCCCCGCCGTGATCCAGGATGAGGAGGTTGCCGAAGCCCCGCAACCAGTCTGCATAGACAACGCGGCCGTCGGCAACCGCGTGCACCGTTTCACCTGTAGCGGAACGGATGAAAAGCCCCTTCCACGTGGTGCCCGTCTCCTCCCGCCCGGCGCCGTAGCGGTTCATGACCTCGCCACGCACCGGGTAGCGCATGCGGCCCTTGAGCGAGGCGAACGCCTGCGCCGCGACCGAAGCGTCGGCCACGCGGTCGGCGGGCCGACCGCCCGAAGGCCGCGCGGGCTTGGCCGCCAGCGCCCTGGCGATCTGCTCGACCAGCTTCGCCAGGCGTGCCTCGTCGCGCTTGAGGCGCCCGATCTCGCGGCGATTGCGCGCGATGTCGCCCGAGAGCTTCGCCACCAGGGCAGCGCGCTGCGCTCGCTCCCTTTGCAGACGCCCCGCCTGCTCCCTTTGTTCCTGCTCGTTCGCGGCGAGCGCCTCGCGCCGCGTGCGCGCGTCGCCTTCGAGGCGCGCCAGCTCGTCCGCCTCCGCGTGCAGGCGGGCGATGAGCTCGATGCGCGCACGCTGGATGTAGCCGTAGTACTCGAGGTGGCGTGCCGCGTCCGCCGGATCGCGCCCCTCGAGCAGCAGGCGCAGGCCATCGGGCGCGCCCTGCTCGTATTGCAGGCGCAGCAGGCGCGCGGCGAGATCCTGCTGGCGCGCCGCGTCGTCGCGCACCTGGGCTTCGCGCTGCGAAATGCCGGCGAGCTCCTGCTCGAGTCCCTGGCGCTGCTGCGCGAGATCGAAGAGCGCACGCCGCACCTCGCTCACCGAGCGGTCGCTCTGGCGCAGCGCGTCCGTCGCTTCCGTGCGGGAGCCTTCCGCGGACGTGAGATCCGCCTGCAGCTTTTCGATGCGCGCACGCAACTCGCGCAGGTCGTCCTGCGGCGCGGATTTCTTCGGCGCACCCGCGCCCAGCGCGGGCAGCGCGAGCAGCAGGGCGGCGGCGAGAAAGGCTCTCAGGCCGGCTTCGCCTTGCCCTGGCTCGCGACCGACTGCATCGCCTTCGCGATGGCCTCCTGGTCGCCCAGGTAGTAGCGGCGCCGCGCCTTGAGCGAATCGTCGAACTCGTAGACGAGCGGCACGGCGGTCGGCACGTTCTCGTTCACGATCGCCTCCTCGCTCATCGCGTCGAAGTACTTGATGAGCGCGCGCAGGCTGTTGCCGTGCGCCGCGATGAGCACGCGCTCGCCCGAGGCGACGCGCGGCGCGATGCGCTCCGTCCAGCAGGGGACCACGCGCGCGACTGTGTCCTTCAGGCACTCGGTGCGCGGGAACTGGCCCGGCTTGAGCGACGCATAGCGGCGATCCTTCGACACATCGCGTGCGTCTCCCGCGGCCATCGGGGGCGGCGGGATGTCGTAGCTGCGGCGCCAGACGAGCACCTGCTCCTCGCCGAACTTCTTCGCCGTCTCCGCCTTGTTCAGGCCCTGCAGGTCGCCGTAGTGCCGCTCGTTCAGGCGCCAGTCCTTCTCGACGGGCAGCCAGAGCCGATCCATCTGCTCGAGCGCGAGGTTGAGCGTGCGGATCGCGCGCGTGAGCACCGACGTGAAGCAGATGTCGAAGTCGTAGCCCTCGGCCTCGAGGAGGCGGCCCGCGGCCCGCGCCTCCTCCTCTCCCTTCGGCGTGAGGTCGACGTCCTTCCAGCCGGTGAAGCGGTTCTCCCGGTTCCACGCGCTCTCGCCGTGGCGCAGCATCACGAGTTTCTTCATGGCGAAATTTTAGCAGCTACACTTCGTCCTTTTCGCCGCCTTCGCTTTGCACATCGCTTCTGCGCGTGAGGAAGCGCTCGCCGGATCCCGTGAGATGGTCCCCGTGCTGCTCGGCCTGATCCCGTTCGGCTTCGTCGCCGGGGTGGTCGCCGTAGCCTCCGGCCTCACGCCGGTCCAGGGCCTCGCGCTCTCGCTCTTCTCCTTCTCGGGCATCGCGCAGCTCGTCACGTGCCAGCTGCTCGCCGCGAAGGCGCCCCTCGCGGTGGTGGTCGCCGGAGCCGGCGTGGTGAGCCTGCGTTTCGTGATGTACAGTGCCGCGCTCGCGCCCTACGTCGCGCACCTCGATCGGCGCTGGCGCGCGCTGATCGCCCTCCTCATGACCGACCAGAGCTTCGTCTCGTCGGTGAAACGCTACGCCGAGCCGGGCGACTCGCGCCAGGCGCATTGGCACTACCTCGGCTCGGCCCTCACGCTCTATGTCGCCTGGCAGGCGTCCGTGATCGCCGGCATCGTCGCTGGCGCGCAGGTGCCGGCGAGCTGGTCGCTCGACTTTGCCGTGGTGCTCACCTTCATCGCGTTGCTCGTCCCGGCCGTGCGCACGCGCGCGGACCTCGCCGCGGCGATCGTCGCGGCCGCGGTGGCGCTCGTGACCGCCGGGCTTCCCTATCGCCTGGCGCTCGTGGTGGCGTCGATCGCGGGCATCGGCGTGGGACTCGCGATCGAGCGCCTGCACGGGCGGCGCCGGTGACCTGGCTCGCCATCGGCGTGGTTTCCGTCGTGACCTTCGGGTTGCGCGCGGCCTTCATCGTCTTCGCCGACCCGCATCGCTTCCCCCACGGCTTCCGCCAGGCGCTCAAGTTCGTGCCGCCGGCGGTGCTCGCCGCGATCGTGGCGCTCGGCCTGGGCCTCTCGGAAGGCCGCATCGACCTCACGTGGCGCAACGAACGGCTGGTCGCGGGACTGGTCGCGATCGCCGCCACGCTCTTCGTGCGCGGAACGCTGGCCGCCATCGGCATCGGCATGGCGGCGCTGTGGTCGCTGCAGTGGCTGGCGCACCGCATGGCGTGAGGAACGACGCATCGCTCTGGTAAAATCGACGGTTTTGATGGGACGTGAGACGCGTGGGTGAATTCGTCGTACAGAACATCTGGCTCGTGGCGCTTTTCGTCGGGAGCGGCGTGGTGCTCGTCTGGCCCGAGCTCTCGCGGCTCATCGGCAGCCCCGGCGAGATCGGCACGCTCGAGGCCACGCGCCTCATGAACCAGGGCTCGACCCTCGTGCTCGACGTCGGCGACGAGAAGGATTACCTCGCCGGCCACCTCCCGCGCGCGCGCCACATCCCGGCGCGCGACCTCGGCGGCCGCATCGAGGAGATCGCGCGTTACAAGGAGAAGGCGGTGATCGTCTCGGCACGGGCCAACGCACATGCCGCGGCCGCCGTGCGCGCCCTGAAACGGGCCGGTTTCACGACGGTCTACCAGCTGAAGGGCGGCATCGCGGCCTGGCAGCAGGCGAGCCTTCCCGTGGAGAAGTAGCGATGGCGAAAGTGCTGATGTATTCGACCGGCGTATGCCCGTTCTGCCTCATGGCGGAGCGGCTGCTCAAGTCGAAGGGCGTGGAGATGATCGAGAAGATCCGCGTCGACCTCGAGCCGCAGAAGCGCGTGGAGATGATGGAACGCACCGGCCGGCGCACGGTGCCCCAGATCTACATCGGCGAGCGCCACGTGGGCGGCTACGACGATCTCGCCGCGCTCGACCGCGCGGGCGGTCTCGACCCGCTCCTCGCCGCCTGACCGGCGCATTCCCGCGCCCCGTACCGATTCCCAACAAGGACGTTCCATGAGCCAAGCGCAGAACCAGCCGGTCTTCTCGATCGAGAAGGTGTACGTGAAGGACCTTTCGCTCGAGATCCCGAACGCGCCGCAGGCCTTCCTCGAGCGCGAGGCGCCCACGGTCGACATCCAGCTCCACCACAACACGTCGAGCGTCGAGGATGGCATCTACCAGACGGTGCTCACCGTGACGGTGACCGCCAAGGTGGGCGACAAGACGCTGTTCCTCGTGGAAGCGGGCCAGGCCGGCATCTTCACGATCCGCAACATCCCCGCCAACGAGCTCGATGCCATCCTCGGCATCGCCTGCCCGAACATCCTCTTCCCGTACGCGCGCGAAGTGGTCTCCGATACCGTCACGCGCGCGGGCTTCCCGCCGGTCGTTTTGAACCCGGTGAATTTCGAGGCGATCTACCAGCAGGGCCGCGAGCAGCAGCAAGCCGCGCCCGCCTCGCAGATCATCACCCCCAGCACTTCCCACTGACGTTGAAGGCGCGGCTCGCGGCTTTGCTGCTCGCCTTCGCCGCCGGCTCCGTCGGCGCGGCGGAGTTCCGCTCGGTGGGCGCGCGCGCCGCCATCCTCTACGACGCACCCTCGGCGCGGGCGGACCGGCTCTTCGCCGTCTCGCGCTTCTATCCGTTCGAGGTGCTGGTGCGGCTCGACCAGTGGACGAAGGTGCGCGATGCCACCGGCGAGGTGGGCTGGATCGAGAATCGCGCCCTGGGCGACCGGCGCACGGTCGTCGTGACGGTGCCCGTCGCCGACGTGCATGCGGCGGCATCGGCCGAGTCGCCGCTCGTCTTCGAAGCGTACAAGCAGGTGGTCCTCGACGTGCTCGAGCCGCCCGCCGACGGATGGATCAAGGTGCGCCACCGCGACGGCCAGGAAGGCTACGTGCGCTTGGCGCAGGTCTGGGGCGCCTGAGCGTTGAGAATCGCGATCCTCGGCGCGGGAGCGTGGGGATCGGCCCTCGCGGCGTCGTTGTCCTCGCGTCACGAGGTGCGGCTCTGGGCACGCGACCCGGCACAACGCGACGCCCTCGCGGCCACGCGTGCGACGCGATACCTTCCGGGCGTGCGGCTCCCCGAGGCGATCACGCTCGCGGCCACGCCCGCGCATGCGTTGCGCGACGCGGAGCTCGCGGTGGCGGCGACGCCGACGGCGGCGCTGCGCGAGACGTTGGGCCATGCGGGCGCGTCGCGCGAAGCCGCCTGGCTCTGGGCCTGCAAGGGCTTCGAAGCGTCCAGCGGCGCGCTGCCGCACGAGATCGCGGGCCAATCGCTGGGCGCCGGCGCGCGGGCCGCCGCCTTCTCCGGCCCCTCGTTCGCCCTGGAAGTCGCGCGCGGGCTGCCGGCGGCCGTCGTTGTCGCATCGGCCGACGCAGCGTTCGCGGCGAGCATGGCCGCGGCGCTCAACGGGCCGCGACTGCGCGTGTATTCGAGCGATGACGTGATCGGCGTCGAGCTGGGCGGCGCGATCAAGAACGTCATCGCGATCGCCGCCGGCATCTGCGACGGGCTCGAACTGGGCAGCAATGCCCGGGCCGCGCTCGTCACACGCGGGCTCACGGAGATCACGCGCCTCGGCACGCGCCTAGGCGGCCGGCCCGAAACGTTCGCGGGGCTGACCGGGCTGGGCGACCTCGTGCTGACCTGCACGGGTGAGCTGTCGCGCAACCGGCAGGTGGGCCTGCGCCTGGCGCGCGGGGAATCCCTCGAGCAGATCCTTGCCCAGCTGGGCCACGTCGCCGAAGGCGTCTCGTCGGCACGCGCGACGCTCACCTTGGCGCGGCGTCACGGCGCCGACATGCCCATCTGCGCGGCGGTCCACGCCGTGCTCTTCGACCGCTTCCCCGCCCGCGATGCGGTAGAGCGCCTGCTCGCGCGCGATCCGAAGTCCGAAACGCCCTAGCCGGGGGCATTACGGGCGCAACCGTTAATGCGCCGGCGCGTTCCGGTGCATAAAACAGTGACGCGCGTCACTTCGTAACTCGTTGAATACATGGGAAACGGAATGTTTTTCCCGCGTATTACAACTGGCGTTAACATCTGCTGTAACGCTTTGATTTCTCGTGTCTTTGTGATTGAAATCATAGAATGCGGACCGTAGCCCGATCCAGAATGGGCTCGTCTTCAGGCCGACGGGAGGCAACCAGAAAGCGGCCGGGGGCAAAACGCACGCAACCACCCTAAACAAGTAAACAGGGAGTGACCATGAAAAAGATTCTTCTGCCCCTTGCCGCCGCGCTCGCCTTCGCGGGCGCCGCGCACGCCGCACCCATCACCACCGCCCCGAGCCCGTTCAACGTCACGGTGAACCTCACCTCGGTATGCTCGGTGAGCTCCGCGCCCACCGCGGTCGTCTTCAACTACACGTCGCTGGGCGGCGCCGTCGCCTCGACGGGCGGCAATTACTCGGTGACCTGCACGAACAACCTGCCGTACACGATGGCGCTCGACGCGGTCGCCCAGACGTTCCCGACGACCGGCCTGAACTACACGCTCAGCCTGAACACGGCCGGCAGCACCGGTACCGGCGCGGCCCAGGCCTTCACGATGACCGGTGGTATGGTGGCGGGGCAAGGCGGCACGTGCGCGGGGCAGACTTGCTCCGAGACGGTGGTCCGCAACCTGACGATCACTTACTGAGCCGAGATTCGCGATGAACGCAACGCGTGCCGCGGCCGCCAGGGCCGCGGCGTCGCGCCCTTTGCGAAGGCCCGCCGTATTCGCGGCGTGCCTCGTCACAGCGGCCCTCGCGACCGCGAGCGGCGCTCTCTACGCCGCAAGCGTCTCGGCGCCGTTTCACGTCGAGCTGCTGCTCTTCCCGTTCAAGGACGTGGCGCAGTGCGACCGGACCGTTTCCGGGGCGAACGTGCAGGTGAGCTGCACGAGCCCGGCACCCGGCCCGGACCAGCGCTTCATGCTGCATGTCTACCGCGCGGGCACGGAGGTTGGCATGGTCGACGGCACTACCGCGCCGGGCACCGTCACCTCGTGGAAGGTCGTGCGGATCGCGGATCGAGATTTTCTCGAGATCGTGGTAGGGTGGTGAAAACTTTACTCCGCCGGGCTCCCGGTCTCCTCCGTGCCTGCCGAGAAGATCTTCAAGCGCTTCTGCTTCCTCCTGGCAACCTGCATCGCCCTTCCCGCCGCGGCGGGAACGTTCTCCGTGACGCCGGTGCGGATCTTCATGTCGCCGCGCGACCGCGCCACCGCCGTGACCGTCACCAACGATGGTGACGACGAGCTGGTCATGCAGGCGGACGTCTACACATGGAACCAGAAGGCCAGCGGCGAGGACGACCTCGCGCTCTCCGAGGACCTGATCCTCTCGCCGCCGATCCTCAAGATCGCGCCGCACTCGCGGCAGGTGGTGCGGCTCGCCATGGTGAGCCCGCCGAAGGGCGCCGGGCAGCAGACCTATCGCATGATCGTGCGCGAGATCCCGGAGGCGCACCCGGCCGACAAGCAGGTGCAGGTGCAGGTCGCGCTCGCATTTTCGCTCCCCGTATTCATCACGCCGCCCGGACTCAAGCGCGACCTCGCGTGCGACGCGCGCCGTGCGTCCGCCGATGCCGTGACCGTCACATGCGACAACCATGGGCCGATCTACGCCCAGCCCCGCGAGTTCGCGCTGCGCGGCACCGCGGGCAAGACGCTCGTGTCGCGCGAATCGGCCGCCTACATCCTCCCGGGTCACCAGCGCAGCATCGAGCTGCGGCGCGCCGAGGGTGCGATTCCCGGCGGGGCGCTCAAGCTCGCCGTGACCTTCGACGACGGCACGGCGCACGACTACGACGTGACGCTCGCCGACTGAGCCGCGAGGTGGCGCCGGCGGCTCGATCCCGCTGCCTGCTGCTGGCGGCGGCCATCTCCTGCCAGGCGGCGCTCGGCGAAGTGGCTCCCGCGAGTCCGCCGCAGTCCCGCGCGATGCCGCTCGCGGTCCTGGTGAACGGCACCACGGGTGGAACCTGGGTTCTCGTCGAGCGTGCAGGCGTGCTCTATGCACCGGCCGAGGCCTTCGACGAATGGCGGCTGCCCGTCGCGCCCGACGCGCCATCCCTCCAGTTCAGGGGCCAGCGCTACATCGCCCTCACCGCCATTCCGGGCTTCAAGTCGAAGCTCGACGTCGCATCCCAGACGGTGGAGCTCACGTTTTCACCCAAGGCGTTCACGACGCTGCGCATGTCGCAGGAGATCGAGGAGCGCCCGCCCGTGAGCCCGGTGCTGCCTTCGGCCTTCCTGAACTACGACTTGAGCTACCAGCACTCGAACGTCCGCGGACAGGTGGGCTCGCGTGACGTCGGGCTCCTGAGCGAAGCGGGCGTGTCGACGCAATGGGGCGTGCTTACCAGCAGCGCTACCGTGCGCAACCTCGCCGGCTATCACCTCGAGCAGGAGCCGCGGCAGTGGCTGCGCCTCGAGACGACGCTCACCCGCGACTTTCCCGACCACAACACCACGCTGCGCGTCGGCGATGCGACGACCAAGCCCGGGATGTGGGGACGCGAGGTGTATTTCGGCGGCGTGCGCTTCGGCAGCAACTTCGCCCTGACGCCCGGCTTCGTGAGCCAGCCGCTGCCCGTCATCAGCGGGCTGTCGGCCGCGCCTTCGACGGTCGAGCTGTATGTGAACGACGTGCTGCGCTCCGTCTCGAAGGTGCCCACGGGGCCCTTCGTGGTCGACAACTTCCCCGTCGTGAGCGGCAACGGCGAGGCGCGGCTCGTCGTGCGCGACCTCCTCGGGCGCGAGACCGTCATCACCCAGCCCTTCTTCATCACCAACACGATGCTCGCGCACGGGCTGGACGACTGGAGCGTCGAAGCGGGGCGCGTGCGCGTGAACCTCGGACTGGAGAGCAACCACTACGGCCCTTCGTTCGCGAGCGGCACGTGGCGCCGCGGCGTGAGCGATCGCCTGACGCTCGAAGGTCGCGCCGAGGTGTCGCGGCAGCTCAAGCTGCTCGGCGCCGGCATGCTGTCGATGCTGCCCGGGCAGGTGCTCGCGCGCGCCGCGCTGGTCGGCAGCCGGACCGAAAACCTGGGCGACGGCGGGCATTGGCTCGTGGGCCTCGAGCACGAAGGGGTCTATGGAGGCGCATCGGTCGAATACCGGCATTCGACGCACGCGTTTCGCGAGACGGGCGAGGAGGACACGCTAAGCCCGATCCGCAACCAGGTCGCGGCGACCTGGACTTACGCCACCAACAGCTGGGGAACGTTCGGCGCCGGCTACGCCGACATCGAGCGCCTCGACAGCAGCCGCGTGAAGACCGTGTCGTTGAACTACTCGCGCCACATCTTCGAGCGCGGCACGCTCACGCTGAGCGCCACGCGCGCGCTCGCGGGCGGCACCGGGTCGGCCGTCGGGTTCTCCGTGGTCATGCCGCTCGATCCCTCGCGCGTGGCAAGCTTCACCGTGAATACCCGCGATGGCTCCAACGATGCTTATGCCTCCATCGTGAAGAACCCCGGGATCGACTCCAACGTCGGCTGGCGCGCCCTCGCGGGCCAGGAGCAAAGCCGCGCGCGGGCGGAAGCAGGCCTTTACTACCAGAACCAGTACGCCGCGCTTTCGAGCGACGTGAGCGCCGCTTCCGACATGCAATCGGTGCGGCTCGGCGCGATCGGCGGCCTGGTCTTCACGAGCGGCCGCCTGTGGGTCACGCGCCGCGTCGACGAGAGCTTCGCGCTGGTCGAGGTGCCGGGATATCCGAACGTGGGCGTGGGTCTCGGCAGCAATGTCATGGCGCGGACCAACGCGGATGGCGTGGCGCTCATCCCGCGGCTCATCCCCTACGTGCGCAACTCGGTGCGCATCGACCCGAAGGAGCTGCCGATCAATGCGGAGATCGAATCGATCGAGCAGGCGGCGGTCCCGTCGTATCGCAGCGGCGTGAAGGTGACCTTCCCGGTGCGTGCCGGGCGCGGCGCGCTGCTCAAGATCGTGCTGGACGATGGCGCGCCCGCGCCGGCCGGCGCGATCGTCTCGCTCGAGGGCGACAAGGAGACGTTCTACGTCGCGCGCCGGGGCGAGGCTTACGTGACGGGCCTGATCCCCGAATCCCGGGTGCGCCTCGATTGGAAGGGCGCGCGCTGTGCGCTCGACGTGCGCTTGCCGCCCGCGAACGCCGACGAGATTCCGCGCGTCGGACCCATCGCCTGCCATGGAGTCGCGCGATGATCCCGCGCATCCTCGCGTTGCTCGCGCTCGTCGCATCCCTCGCCTCGGGCGCGGCGCACGCGGCCATCTCGTGCAGCGTGTCGTCGCCCGGCTTCGCCGCGGCGTACTCGTCGACCGCCGCGGGCACGAACATCACGCAGACCTACTTCACGGTCACCTGCACGCGCGGCTCCGCGGGGGACCCGTCCTCCGTGAGCTGGAGCGTGAAGGCGGACAACGGACTGTATTCCAGCGGCCAGCGCAATCGCGCCGCGTCGGGCGGGAACCGCATCTCGTACGACGTCTACAGGGACGGCGCCTGCGGCACGCAGTGGAAAGGCCCTGCCGCGATCAGCGGGACGATCAACTTCACGGGCACGGGCACCTTCACGGCGCAGGGCAATTACTGGGGCTGCATCTCCGCCGGCCAGACCGGCCTCGCCGCCGGCGTGTATTCCGACTCCGTCACCATGACGATGACGTACGGCGCGGGGAACACGGTGACGACCGGATCCTTCGGCGTCACCATCACGACACCGCCCACCTGCGCCATCACGACGGCGCCCGGCACCATCACGTTCAACTACGTGTCGTTCGGCGCTGCCGTGAACGCGAGCACCACCTTCGGCGTGACCTGCTCGCTCGCGTTGCCTTACTCGATCGCGCTCGACGCGACCACCGGCACCATCGTCGGCATCACCTACACGCTCTCGCTGCCGGTTCCCGCGACCACCGGCACGGGCAACGAGCAGACGCTGTCCATCGACGGCAACGTCGCCGCCGGCCAGTCGGGCACGTGCGGCGGCCAGAATTGCGCGGGAACGCAGTCGCGCTCGGTCACGGTGTCGTACTAGCGCCTCACGCCCCGCCCGCGAATCCGTTCTGCCGCCACGCCTCGAACACCACGACCGCGACCGCGTTCGAGAGATTGAGGCTGCGATTGCCGGGGCGCATGGGCAGCCGCAATCGCCGCGCGGCATCGAACTCGTCGAGGATCGGGGCCGGCAGCCCGGCCGTCTCGCCGCCGAATACGAACGCATCGCCCTCGCGGTAGGCCACGCCGGCGTAGCCCACGCTGCCGCGCGTCGACAGCGCGAACATCCTGCGCCCGTCGAGCGCGACGCGGCACGCGGACCAGTCGCGATGCAGCGTGATGGTCGCGAGCTCGTGGTAATCGAGCCCCGCACGCCGCAGCAGCCGGTCCTCCATCGAGAAGCCGAGCGGCTCGACGAGGTGCAGCCGTGCGCCCGCGTTCGCGCACAGCCGGATCACATTTCCGGCGTTGGGCGGAATCTCCGGGTGCACCAGGACCACGTCGAACATCAGCCCGGTGCCGGCGTGCGCGCCAGCGCCCACAGGCTCACCCGCGTGGCCCCCGCCTGCTTCAGGACGCGCGCGATCTCCTGCCCGGTGGCGCCCGTCGTGACGACGTCGTCGACGACCGCCACATGCAGTCCCTGGACGCGCGCATCGCAGCGGAACGCAGCGCGCAGGTTGCGCGCGCGCTCGTCGCGATGAAGCCCGGGCTGCGGTTGCGTCTCGCGCACGCGCACCAGCGCCGATGCAGCGCAACCAATGCCGAGCGAGCGCGCCACCGGCCGCGCGAGCTCGAGCGCCTGGTTGAAGCCCCGCTGGCGCAGGCGCGGGCGCGCAAGCGGCGGCACGACGACCAGGTCCGCCTGCGCGCCGCGCATGCGCCGCGACATGCACGCCGCGAGCCAGCGTCCGGTCGCGAGATCGCCCGCGAACTTGAAGCGCTGCACCAGGCGATCGACCGGGAAGCGATATTCGAAGCACGCGAGCGATGCATCGAAGGCGGGCGGGTGCACCGCGCACGCGCCGCACGTTCCATCGGCCGCGAGCGGCAATGCGCAAACGGCGCACGCATGGCCGAGCCAGGGAAGGGCCGCCTCGCAAGGCGCGCACACGGCATCGCAGGCCGGGGCGAGACAGAGCACGCAGTCCTGCGGCCACCACCGTGCGGTTGCTGTTTTTTTAGGCAACCGTAAGGAAGCTGCGCCGGAGAAAATTGACATCTTCCAAAAAATCGCGAAAGATCAGGATGTTAAAACTTACCTCGCCCATGGATACCGTCGTCCGATTCGCCCATTCCGGCACTGCCGACCCGGCGCTGGAGGCCCAGCGCGAGCGCGCCCTCGCCCTCTACGCCCTTCCCTTCAACGACCTGCTGTTCGAAGCGCATACCGTGCATCGTGCGCACTTCGACCCGAATCGCGTGCAGCGCTCGACGCTGCTGTCGATCAAGACCGGCGGATGCCCCGAGGACTGCGGCTACTGCCCGCAGGCGGCACGCTATCACACGGGTGTGGAGAGCCAGCCGCTCCTCCCGCTCGACGAGGTGATGGAAGCGGCGCGAGCCGCCAAGTCGCAAGGCGCCACCCGCTTCTGCATGGGTGCCGCGTGGCGCTCGCCGAAGGAGCGCGACCTCGCTCCCGTGCTCGAGATGGTGAAGGCCGTGAAGGACCTCGGCCTCGAAGCGTGCTGCACGCTCGGCATGCTGAAGGAAGGCCAGGCCGAGCAGCTCAAGCTCGCGGGCCTCGACTACTACAACCACAACCTCGACACCTCGCCCGAGCTCTACGGCGACATCATCACGACGCGCGACTACGAGGACCGGCTGCAGACGCTCGAGCGCGTGCGCGACGCGGGCCTCAAGGTGTGCTGCGGCGGCATCGTCGGGCTCGGCGAGTCGCGCGAAGGGCGCGCGGGCCTCATCGCCCAGCTCGCGAGCCTCGATCCGCAGCCGGAGTCGGTGCCGGTCAACGACCTGGTGCAGGTCGAGGGCACGCCGCTCGCCGGCACGCAGAAGCTGCCGTGGGTCGAGTTCGTCCGCACCATCGCCGTCGCGCGCATCATGCTGCCGAGGAGCGTCGTGCGCCTCTCGGCGGGTCGCGCCGCGATGAGCGATGCGGTGCAGGCGCTCTGCTTCTTCGCAGGCGCCAACTCCATCTTCTACGGCGAGAAGCTCCTCACCACGGGCAATCCCGAGGCCGTGCGCGACGACGCGCTGCTCGCCTCGCTCGGCATCGGCCGGGCCTGAAGGCATGGCCGGTGCCGCGGCCGGCATCGAGGCCGGCCTCGCCGCGTGGGCGCGCGAGGGACTGCGGCGCGAGCGCCGCGTGCTCGATTCGCCGCAGGGCGCGCGCATCGTCGCGGACGGCGCGAGCGTCCTCAACTTTGCATCCAACGACTACCTCGGGCTCGCCGCACACCCGCGCCTCCTCGCCGCCGCGCACGCCGCGCTCGACCGCTACGGCGCGGGCAGCGGCGCCTCGCCGCTCGTCGTGGGCCACCAGCGCGCCCATGAGGAAGCGGAAGCGCGCTTCGCCGCGTTCGTGCGCTTGCCGCGCGCACTGCTTTTCGGCAGCGGCTACGCCGCGAACCTCGGGATCCTCACCGCGCTCGCCGACCGGCGCGCCGAGATCTTCTGCGACCGCCTGAACCATGCATGCCTCAACGATGGCGCGCTCCTGTCGCGGGCGCGCATGGTGCGATACGCGCATGCGGACCTGGATGCCCTCGAACGCGCGCTCGCGCGCTCGCGCGCCGCGACGCGCATCGTCGCGACCGACAGCGTGTTCAGCATGGATGGCGACGTCGCCGACGTAGCGCGGCTAGTGGCGCTGTGCGAGCGCCACGATGCGTGGCTCGTCGTCGACGACGCGCACGGCATCGGCGTGCTGGGGGACCACGGCCGCGGGACTCTCGAGCATTGCGGCGTGGCGAGCGAGCGCATCGTGTACATGGCGACTCTCGGGAAGGCGCTCGGCAGCCACGGCGCCTTCGTGGCCGGCCCCGCCGCGGTCGTCGAATGGATCCTGCAGCGCGCGCGCACGTACATCTTCTCGACCGCGCTCCCCGCCGCCAGCGCGGCGGCCGCGACGGCGGCGCTCGACCTGCTGGAGGAGGAGCCCGCCATCGTCGCCACGCTGCGCCAGCGCATTGCACGCCTGCGCGAGCGCGGCGCCGCGCTCGCCGGCTTGCAACCTTCCATCACCGCCATCCAGCCCATCGTGCTGGGCGAGGCCGATGCGGCGGTCCAGGCCTCGCGCAGGCTCCTCGAGCGCGGTCTCCTCGTGCCGGCCATCCGCCCGCCGACGGTTCCGCCGGGAACGTCGCGCTTGCGCGTGAGCCTCTCCGCGGCGCACAGCGAAGGCGACATCGACGCCCTCGCGGATGCGCTCGCACAATGCCTTCCGTGAAAGACCTGCACGTGCGCGTACAGGGCGACGGACGCGACGTCGTGCTGCTGCATGGCTGGGGTTTCCACTCCGGCGCGTGGAACGGAGTCGTGCCCGCGCTCGCCATGCGTCATCGGGTGCACGCGATCGACTTGCCGGGCCATGGCCGCTCGAGGGACTGCGCGATCGAGGCCTTCGACGCGGCCGCCGAGGCGATCGCGCGTCGCATCCCGCCCGGCAGCCTCGTCGTCGGCTGGTCCCTCGGCGGCCTGCTCGCGCAACGCATCGTCGCGCGAGGCATGGCGCGCCCGTCCGCGCTCGCGCTGGTGAGCTCGACGCCCTGCTTCGTGCAGCGCGAAGATTGGGCCGCGGCCATGCGCTCCGCCACGCTGGAAGGGTTCGCGCGCGACCTCGGGCGCGAGCCGCGGCACACGCTCGCGCATTTCGTGCGGCTGAACGCGCTCAACGCCCCGAATGCACGCGAGGTCGTGCGCTCCATCACGGCGCGGCTCGAGGAAGAGCCGGCTCCCACGACGACCGCGCTCGAGCATGGCCTGCGCTGGTTGCGCGAAGCCGACCTGCGCGACGACGCCGCGCGCATCGGCGTGCCGTGCATCGTGATCCATGGCACCCGCGACGCCATCACGCCGATCGAGGCGGGGCGCTGGCTCGGCTCGCGCATCCCGGGCGCGCGCCTCTGCGAGATCGAGGATGCGGCGCACCTGCCTTTCGCTTCCCACGCCGCGCGTTTCCTCGAGGCGGTGGAGTCGCTTGCATGAGCCCGGGCGCACCGGACCGGCGCGCGGTGCGCCGCGCCTTTTCCCGCGCCGCGCCGCGCTACGACGAGCATGCGGTCCTGCAGCGCGAAGTGGGACAGCGCCTCGTGGAGCACCTCGAGGGCATCCGCATGGAGCCCGCGCGCGTGCTCGACCTCGGCTGCGGCACCGGCGCATCCTTCGCGGCGCTCGGCGCACGCTATCCCCAGGCGCGCCTCACCGGCCTCGACATCGCGCGGCCCATGCTCGAGGAGGCGGGCCGGCGCACGCCCTGGTGGCGGCGCAAGCTCGGACTTGGAGGCGCGCCCTCGCTCGTGTGCGCCGACGCCGAGCGCCTGCCTCTCGCGGCGGGCTCGCTCGACCTCGTCTTCTCGAACCTCGCGCTGCAGTGGTGCGATCCGGCGCGGGCTTTCGCCGAAGCGGCGCGCGTACTGCGCGTGGGCGGCCTCTTCCTCTTCTCGACGCTCGGTCCCGACACGCTCAAGGAGCTGCGTGCGGCCTTCGCGTCGGCGGACGACGCGCCGCACGTGAACGCGTTCGTCGACATGCACGACCTCGGCGACACGCTCGTGCACGCGGGCTTCGCCGACCCGGTCATGGAGATGGAGGTCCTCACGCTCGAATACGGCTCGCTCGAGGGCGTCGTGGCCGACCTGCGCGCGATCGGCGCCGCGAACGCGCTGCCGGGCCGGCCCCGCGGGCTCGGCGGGCGCGCACGCTGGGAGCGCGCCGCGGCGGAGTACGAGCGCTTCCGTCGCGGCGGCAGTCTGCCCGCGACGTACGAAGTCGTCTACGGCCATGCCTGGAAGACACCGCCGCGCACCGCGCCCGACGGGCGCTCGATCGTGCAGTTCCGTGCGCGCGGAGCCGCATGATGCGCGGTGTCTTCGTCACCGGCACCGACACCGAAGTGGGCAAGACCTTCGCGTCCACCGTGATCATCGCGGCGCTGCGTGCGCGCGGCCTGCGCGTGTTTCCCTTCAAGCCGGTCGCCGCGGGCGCGGTGCGCGTGGGCGAGCGCTGGATCAACGAGGATACCCAGGCATTGCTCGCCGCGGCGGGGCTCGATGAAGCGAGCAGCGCCCAGGTGACGCCGGTGCTGTTGCGCGAGCCCATGGCCCCGCATATCGCCGCGGAGCGCGAAGGCGTGCGCATCGACGTGCGCGCGCTTCACGCGGCG
>Ga0157372_10001690_pt1 | contig 23867 bp, 16 predicted proteins | sample C55metaG_FD_115307 | JGI IMG/M metagenome (GOLD analysis project Ga0157372, IMG submission 115307) | Corn rhizosphere microbial communities from Kellogg Biological Station, Michigan, USA - C5-5 metaG | ecosystem: Host-associated > Plants > Roots > Rhizosphere > Soil | place: USA: Michigan... | reverse complement strand
GCTGAGGAAGTCAATGCCGGTCCCGGTTGTTGCAATATCCGATATTACTAAGGCGCCGGGCGTGAAGCGGATTGTAATTGACAACTATGAAATCGCACGCATCGGTCTGGAACATTTAAAAGCCCTGGGCCACACGCGGATCGCATTTTTCAAAGGCCCCGAGCATAATGGGGACACCGAGGCCAGGTGGGCGGCTATTTTGCAGGCCTCGAATGAACTGGGTTTAAAAGTGAACCCTGAACTCACTGTCACATTAGGAACTTATTTTTCGATCAATCAGATATCAATGATGGAACGCGGTTACGCAGCAACAGCCACACTACTGCGCAATGGACAACGCTTTACTGCGCTTGTTGCGTTCAACGACAAATCTGCAATCGGCGCCATTCGCGCCATCCAAGACCAAGGCCTGCAGGTGCCGGGGGATATCTCAGTGATGGGCGTGGACGATCTTCAATTCTCGGCATATTTCTCGCCACGTCTTACCACCATTCGACAGCCGCTAAGGTCGATGGGGGCTGCCGCCGCTTCAACGCTACTGCGCGAGATTCACGGCGAAGGAGTGCAGGAAGAAACCGTCCTTCAACCGGAACTTGTAGTCAGGGAATCCACAGGTCCAGCTTCCATAAAAGCGTAGCAAAGCTACGATCCGTCAGATCGAGCACTTCCCGGAGTTAACGTCCCACCTTGAGCTATTGAATTGATACCGCGTTGCTCTGATTGGCTCGAACAAATTAGTTTTTTACGAAAAAACTTGACAACTCACATCAAGTGATGACAGAGTCTAAACCGATTTAGATAAGGGAAAGAACGTTTGTGCGTTTGTACGTCTGCGACGAATTGTCGCCGCGGCAATGACGCGCCCAAAGTTTACCCCGCGCTCCGCTCTCGAGCGCGAACCTTAAATATTTTCTGGAGGTTGTCTGTGAAACTTTACACAAAGAGAATTGGGCTGGTTTTTGGAAAACATAGCCTACGCCTTATCTCTATCCTCTCCTTACTGCTGTTAGCGGGCTCGTTCCATGCGTTCGCTCAGGAAGCAACGATGTTGGGCACGGTAACCGACCCATCCGGTGCGGCCGTCCCTAACGTTTCGGTGACCATCACAAACCTCGACACCGGTAACGTCATTCACGTCACCACGAATGACGTTGGACAATACCTCGCCGCCGATCTTCACATTGGCCGATACCTGGTGCAGGCGAAGAGCGGAAATTTCAAGCTCGCAGAACAGAAGGATGTCGCGTTGCAGGTCGGCGACCGGCATCGCGTCGACTTCCAGCTTCAACTCGGCAATGCGCAAGAGAGCATTACAGTTGAAGCCAATACGGTACAAGTGCAGGCCGACACATCCGAGATCAGCGATGTGATTAACGGCCAGCAGATCAATAATCTCGCTACCAATGGAAGAAGCGTTGCCGAGCTGGAGGCGCTCGTGCCCGGCGCTTCGAGCGCGCAGGGCGACTTCCAGGTCCCGACTTCGGCGGGCGGCGATTTCAACGTGAGCTTCAACGGGCAGAGAGTAGTGCACAACCTCTGGTTGGTGGATGGTGGCGAAGCAGCCGATCGAGGGGGTGGCGGTGGAGCGGACGTTCTTCCATCTTTGGAGGCAATCGCCGAGTTCCGTACACTGACTTCGAACTACAGCTCCGAATACGGGCTCTCCTCGGCGGGCACCATGAGCATGGTGATCAAGTCTGGCAGCAGACAACTGCATGCCGAGGCGTTTTACTTCGGACGCAACGATGCTTTCGATGCGCGCAACTTCTTTAATCCTGCTCCACAAAAAGTAACTGAGTTGCGTTTCAACGATTTTGGATTCAATGTCGGTGGACCGGTTTCATTCCATCCGAAACAATCGAACCCCAAAACATTCTTCTTCTACAATATGGAATGGCGCCGCTATATTAAGGGCGGTCAGTTCAACCAAAACGTGCCGTTAGCCAGCATCTACCCGGATGCGGGTGGGAACGTTACGCTACCGGCGACGGCTGCGAACGGGAATCCCATTGATGCCGTATGGCCTACCAATATCGGAGCTCTGTTTACGGCTGGCGGTTGTACGGGTACCGCTCCCACGGCGGGGACCCAGATCACCATAATTCCTTCGTGCTTAGTCAGCACCAACGCATCTTCACTGTTGGCTGCGGGGATTTTTCCGAAGCCGACTAATGGCTGGGCTTTCCAGGGCGGCGCAAATCAGCCGACTACCGGAAAGGAAGAGCTTCTCCGTATAGACCATACTTTCTCAGATAAAGTGTCTGTGTTCGGGCACTTCATCTCAGATCAGGCGCTGCAAACGTATGGTACGACCCAGTGGAGCGGTGATAACTCCCCTGCCGTCGGCGATACCTTTGGAAACCCGTCTGCCAGCTATTTGGTTCACTTAACAGACATCATCCGGCCGAACCTGTTGAACGAAGTCACATTCTCCTACGACGGCAACCGGATTCACATTTTGCCCCTCGGTGTCTTCGCGGCGCCGTCTGGGTTTACGTTTAACCGCATTTTCAACGCAACCAATCAAGACAACCGCGCGCCTGAGATCAACCTGGCGCAGGCCACCGGCGTTGATTACACGGCCAACTGGACGCCGTGGAACAACACCGCCGATGATTACCAGGTCAGGGATGATCTTTCCTGGACCAAGGGGTCCCATCAGTTCAAATTCGGCGGTGGTTGGGCAATCTACAAGAAGGGCCAGGACTACTTTGCTAATACGCAGGGTGGATTTAAGTTCGACGGCTCAGCGACAACGCCAGCAACGTGCCCCAGCAACACGACCTGCGGATTCGATTACGCAGATTTCATTCTTGGGGATGCTGCGACGTACTCCGAAAGTGGCTACAAAGGCCATGGCTACTGGAATGCCATCTCCCCGGATGCCTATTTCCAGGACAACTGGCGCGCCACTCACCGCTTAACTCTTAACCTCGGATTGCGTTGGGATGGAATTCCGCATACCTATGAAGCTAATGGTAACCAGACGGACTTCTTCCCCAACCTTTACAACCCGAGCAGCCCTCCGCTCTGGGTTCCGGGTAGTAACAATGGCCAGATTTGCGGTGGCAACCCACTTCCGGCTGGTTGCACTGGGACTAGCCCGGCCCTTGGTTCAAGCCCAATTCCTTCGCTTGCGGGATCTCTGTTCTACCTGAATGGCATGGGTTTCTCGGGCAAGAACGGCGTTTCCAAAGGACTGGCGAATAGCCAGTGGTTAAACTTCGGACCGCGTATTGGCTTTGCGTACGATCTGGCAGGCAATGGCAAGACCGTGGTTCGCGCCGGCTTCGGCATCATGTACGAGCGCATTCAGGGCAACGACATGTATGACGGCGCCCAGAATCCCCCCTTCGGGTATGCGCTGGGAACCTCCAACGTGCTGTTGTCTGATCCTCACGTCCAGTGGACTGGAGGAGCTATTACGATTCCCATCGTGCCCGCTGGAGTGACGGGAATTAATAGTAAATATCCGGCTCCGCGAAGCTCGCAATTCAGTGCGGGAGTTCAGCAGCAATTGTCCGCGAACACAGTGTTGTCAGTGTCATACGTCGGCAACGTTGAAAGACACCAGAGCTATTGGCAGGAACTGGAAACTCCACCTCAGAGCTTGCTGCCTTGCTTGACGCAGTCAAATTGTGCGGCGGGGACGCCAGGTTTCAATGGTCTGGTTCCTTACCAGGGATACAGTTCTGTCAAGGAAGCTTTCAACGGAGGGAACGGTCATTACAACTCCTTGCAAGCTGAACTGCACGGCAGAGTAGCGCGTGATCTGCAATTGCAGGTTGCATACACCCTGTCGCGCTCCATTGATCCTACAACCGGCAACGGCGGAAATGGTTTTGACCTCAACTCGGTCACCAACCCGTATGTAGGATGGAAATACGACGTGGGTCCGTCGGTCTTCGACCGTACTCATGTTGCCTTCGTCAACTTTATCTATGACATCCCGGTCGCCCGGAATAGCTCCAGTCATCTGATGAAGACCGTCGTAGGCGGTTGGTCACTGTCCGGCATCGTTACTATGGAGTCGGGTATTCCGCTAAATCTGGGAATAAACGGTCACAACGTGGCCAGTATTTTCCCCGGCGGCGGCGACGTAAGCAACCGGCCCGACGTGTCGGGAGCGATTTCGTATCCCAAGACGCCGGTAGCCAGCAACGGAGTTGTGACCGGTATTCAGTGGGTAAATCCTGCTGCGTTCTCAACCCCCGCCCCTGGAACCTGGGGTAATCTCGGCTTCGACGCCCTCAGAGGCGCCGGTCGTGATGACTGGAATCTCTCGCTGTTCAAGAGCTTCCTGATCAGCGAATCGCGCGGCACACGCTTCGAGTTCCGTGCCGACGCCTTTAATGCGTGGAACCACACGCAATTAGGAGGCGGCAATCAGAACGGTGGATTCAGCAACAATTTCGGCTCCGGGAACTTTGGCCAGTACACCTCGGCCTTCGATGCCCGCGAGTTCCAGCTGGGTGCGAAGCTGATCTTCTAGTTTTTGCGCCTGCCACTTCTCGCCCCGCCTGCATAAGGCGGGGCGATTTTCTTTGCTACAAAGCTGTTACAAATGACATGCGAAGCCAGAGTTGCGGCAGTAGTGAGGAATAAAGAGGCTCGCTGAGATATTATTTTTCTATCTGCTTCGTAACGTTTCTGATCAATTGCATGAACGCATCGGCCATCCAGCAGTTTCTGCTCGTCATCTTTCTAGCGATCATGGCGATTGCGTCACAGCCGGCGACTCCTTCTGAGGCAATGAATCTCGAACAGCAGGGTAAATTTGCCGAGGCCGCGGAAGTCTGGCGGCAGATAGTTAAGGAAAATCCAACTGACGCAGCAGCTTTCGCCAGCCTGGGCGTTGATCTGTCGCGACAAGCAAAATACTCTGAAGCTGCTTCGGCTTACAAGAAAGCGCTCGCGCTGAATCCAAGCTTACCTGGAATCGAACTGAACCTGGGTCTGGCGGAATTCAAACAGGGCCGTTTCACCTCGGCGATCGCTCCTTTGAAAGCAGCTCTCAGAGCCGAACCTTCCAGCGTGCAGGCACGCACTTTGCTGGGCATGAGTTGTTACGGCTCGAGACGATTCTCCGAGGCGATTACATATCTCGAGCCATTGCTCGACGATCAGCCGGAAAACATCGAACTGCGTCAAACTCTCGCTCAGAGTTGTCTGGAAGCCAAGAACTATTCCTGTGCCGCAGAGCAGTTCCAGAAAATTCTACGGCAGAATCCTGATTCTGCTGCCGCACATATTCTCACCGGCGAGGCGCTCGATGGCCTGCAACGTACTGATCAAGCCATCGCCGAGTTTCAGGACGCGATCAGAATTTCGCCCCGCGAACCACAGCTACATTTTGGTCTTGGATACTTGTATTGGAAATCGCACCGATACGACCAAGCGAAAAGCGAATTTGAGACGGAGTTGTCTATCAGCCCCGCTCATGCCCAGTCGCTCGCTTATCTCGGAGACATTGAGCTGAAAGGCGGCCATCTCGAAAATGCAGCGGCATTGTTAGAAAAATCGATTCAGCAAAGGAGCGATATACGCATTGCCTATCTCGGGCTGGGCGAGATACGTGCGCAGCAGAAGCAGTACCCTGCGGCAATCAAAGCTTACGCACGTGCGGCTGAATTAGATCCGACTCAACCCGATGCGCATTTTCGACTTGCCCGGATGTACCAAAAAACCGGACAAGCTGAAAAGGCCAATGCGGAATTTGCCAAGACTCGCGAACTACACGAGAAGAGCGATGCCGCTGTGGTCCTTCAACTCGATAGGTCACATTCCGCGCCCTAACCAGAAGCGTTTGTTATGGAATAATGTAAGTGTTAGAAGTTGCGCCGGAACGGACCGCGCCTTTCCATTCCTTGAATCCAATTCTCCTGCTCTCCTAGTGATCACGGCGCAGTGCAATGCGCCGGAACGGCCCGTCCCCTCTCCGCGCCAGTTTCGCACTGCAGAACATCTGAAACGATGGCTCGGCCACGCAATTGAGAGCTAAACTCAACGAGCATTGATGAACGGCAACAGTCGGATCTAATGTAACCAGTCTTTGGGCATGCCGCACTTTAGCTTGAAAGAGGGACAGTTCAACATGCGAAAAATCTGTTCGTTTGGCCTCTTCGCCTCTTGCCTTATTTGCACAATTCTGGCGCAAGCGGCGCCGGTTAAGCTGCGCTGCGACTACCGCGAAAATCCCCTCGGCATTGACGACACGGTTCCTCACTTTTCATGGCAGAGCGATAACACCGAGCGCAATTGGCGGCAGTCCGCATATCAAATCCTTGTAGCCAGCTCAGCTGAAAATCTGCAAGGCGGAAATGCTGATGTATGGGACAGTGGGAAGCAATCTTCCGACGAATCTGTCAGTATCGCGTACGGCGGGCCCGCGTTGCAGTCGCGCAAAAGATATTACTGGACCGTACGCGTTTGGGACGCGATTGGCCAGCAATCCCAAACGTCGGAGAACGCATGGTGGGAAATGGGTCTGCTGCAGAAATCGGACTGGTCTGCCCAATGGATCACGCGAACCGATCCCCAAGCAGCGGCCGACCGCACAGGTATCGGATGGATTTGGGCCTCGGGACAGGACGCACTTCAAGCCGTCCCGAAGAGCGTGTTTCTGTTCCGGGCAACCGTAAAGTTGAAAGAGAAGCCAAAAGACGCGGAGATGTTCGTCATTGCCCGCGGCGACTTCAAAGCACATATTAATGGAGTTCAGGTGGGCGCCAAACATAACTGGCACGAATTCGATCGAGAAGACGCAACCGATTTTCTAAAGCCAGGCAAAAACACAATCGATATCGAAGTGACGGTTGCCGAACCCAATCAATTTGGACCGGATGCCGGAGCGAAAACTGTAAAAGCCGCACTCGCCGCTCTTCTGAAGATCACGCGTCCTGACGGAGAAATCGTCAGGACATTCACCGACTCCAAATGGAAGGTGCGGGCACAAAATGAATCTAAGTGGAAGAAATCTTCGGTAGTGGCCGAACTTGGTGATGCAAAATTAGACCCAGTTCCCCCCTTGCCTTCGTCGGCGGCGCTTCTCCGTCGCGGCTTTGAGGTTACGAAGAGCGTTCAATCGGCACGACTGTACGTCACCGCGCTCGGAAGTTATCGCATGTTTCTGAACGGCCAACGCATTGGGGAAGACCTGCTCACGCCAGGTTTCACCGATTACAGCAAACGAGTGCAGTATCAGACCTACGATGTGACGAAGCAGATTGCGAGCGGCAAGAATGTTTTGGGTGCGATCCTCGGCGAAGGCTGGTTTGCCAGCGGAATGACGTGGAGCGGCCTGGCTTATTTCTTTCAGCCGCCGCCAGTCCGTCTGCTGGCGCAACTGGAAATCCAGTATTCGGATGGAGCTCACGACAACATTGTGAGCGACGGATCATGGAAAACTGCAGCATCCCCCATCCTGCATTCCGAAATCTACTCCGGCGAAACCTACGATGCGCGTGATGAAATCGCGAATTGGAACCAACCCTCTTTCGATGATGCGACGTGGGAATCCGCAACACCCGCTCCTGAATCTTCCGCTCCCGTCGTCGCTCAACTTGACACTCCGGTTCGCATCGTTCAAACCATTGCTCCGGTATCCGTTACTCTCGTCAAAGGCGCTTACGTGTTCGACATGGGTCAGAACATGGTTGGCTGGGCGAGACTGAAAGTCAGCGGCCCAGCCGGAACCCGCGTGCGTATGCGCTTCGCGGAGCGACTGAATCCCGACGGAAGCATCTACACGGAAAATCTTCGTAATGCTGACGCCAACGATACCTATGTTTTGAGCGGTAGCAGCGACGAGTCTTTCGCGCCAAGCTTCACCTTCCACGGCTTCCGTTATGTTGAAGTGATTGGATTCCCTGGCACACCCACTACCGCGAACATTCTCGGAGAAGTCGCCAGCAGCGTTTCCGGCGAACCGACGGCCCACGTCACTGCTGCGAGTGATCTAGTGAATCGCATGTGGTCCATCGGCATCTGGGGACAGCGTGGAAATTTCCTGAGCATTCCCACGGATTGTCCGCAGCGCGACGAACGCATCGGCTGGATGGGAGACGCAGGCGTGTTCTGGCGCACCGGAAGTTACAACTTCGACATTGATGCTTTCTCGCACAAGTTCATGCACGACGTGACCGACGGCCAGACCGATACCGGAGATTTCACGAATGTTTCCCCCGATTCGCTCCGTCCGTACGGCAGCGAAGGCGCGCCGGGATGGGCCGATGCCGGCGTCATCATCCCGTGGACGACATGGATGCAGTACGGCGATCGTTCCATCATCGAACGCAACTGGGATGCGATGCAAAGGTTCATGGATTTCATCGCCAAGGCGAATCCTGATTTCATTCGCAAGAATGGAGTGGGACCGAACTTTGCCGACTGGCTGGCTCCAGACGATCGTACGAATAAAGACTTGCTGGCAACGGCTTATTGGTCCTTGGTTGCGCGAATGATGGAACAGATGGCCCATGCCATAGGCAAAGAAGACGACGCCAGGCGCTATGCCGATCTAATCGGCAACATCCGAACGTCATTTCAGAAGGCATATATAAAGGACAACGGCGAAGTTGGCAGCGGAACGCAAACATCTTACGTAGTCGCCCTGTACACGAAGATGGCGCCGGAATCACTGGAGCCGGCACTCATCAACAATCTTGTCAAAGATATTGAATCGCGAAAGTGGCATCTGTCCACAGGATTTCTGGGTACCCCATTTCTGCTCTTCACCCTCGCCGATCATGGACGCGCTGATGTCGCATATCGCTTGCTGCTGAACGACAGCTATCCGTCCTGGGGATATATGCTTTCGAAAGGTGCTACCACGTGGTGGGAGCGTTGGAACGGAGACACCGGCGATCCTGCAATGAACTCTTACAATCACTACGCCTTCGGATCCGTAGTGGCGTGGGTATATCGATATATCGTTGGAATCGACACGGCAAGTGACGGGCCCGGTTTTCACCACATTGTCATTCATCCTCATCCCGATCCCTCGATGCCGCACGCTTCGGGAGAGTATGACTCTCCATATGGAACAATCACTACCGATTGGATCAGCGATCAGGGCAAATCGATGTCGCTGAAAGTGACCATCCCTGCAAACAGCTCAGCCACAATTTACCTCCCTGCGATTCCCAATACTCAAGTCTGGGAAAGCGGGACGCCGGTGCATTGTCGCCAAGAAAACGGCTTTAATGTCTTTGAAACTGGATCGGGATCGTACGGCTTTGAGGTGAAATAACTTCGCCAGGATGGGTTCGCTAAATTGGTGACAAAATTTAAGGCTGAACGTAAGGATGCACGTCGGGTGTCCGGTTGATGGAAACGCAGCCGAAAATCTTCAGGAAATATTGATTCAAAGCCGAAGTTGCGTAATAAGAGCCTTGAATCTCGGGTCGTCGTGAAGTATCCCGTACAAAGGGTGTACTTTCAGAAACTGTAGGCCGTCGCAGTGTTGTTGATAGGCCAAAGCTAGCTGATCCAGCGCCTGGTTCTTGTCTCCCATGTGGACGAAATACATGGCTTCCAGGACGAAATCATTTTTGCGATTCGCACGTTGTCGGGATTGTCTGTCCTCTTGCCAGTAACCTGGCAATCCGTGCTTCAGGTATGCGGTGCGGCGGCGGCTGACTTCATCTGGGGAGTTACCTAGCGCCTTCAGATAAGATGTGATCGCATCATCAGGCATGCGTTTTGTTTCATAAAGCTGACCGAGCCAATAGTAGATAGCGCGAGATTCGGGAAAGATATCTAAAGCCAGTTTCGCTTGAACTATACCTTCATCGTACTTATGAGCGAGATAATGAACATAGATGTTAGTAACTCGAGTATTTTCGGAGACAGGGTCAAGTTGTTGGGCCTTTTGCATTTCGGCAAGAGCCTCTTCCGATCGGCCGATAGATACCAGGTAGATTGCATCGGAACAAATAATTCCGGCGTTGTTTGGATCCAGTTGCAATGCTTTACTGAATTCCTGTCCAGCCTTGCTCCAGTCCCAGTCGTGGGAAAAGGCGAGGTCGCCGATAGCCGCATGCGCTTCGCCATCCCCGGGGTCGAGTTCCAATGCCTTTGAGGCGGCAACTTCTGCTTTGGCAAATGTGGATTGCGGCCAACACCGCCAGTCGGCAAGGTCAAAGTACGCGTCGGCCATGCCGGAATAGGATTGAGAAAAATTCGGGTCTTTCGCGGCTGCTTCCTGAAAATATTTGAGCGCGGTCTCAAAATCGCCGCAGCTCAGCCGGTTCCAGTAAAACGAGCCTTTCAGGTAAGCCTCCTGCGCGGCTGGATTGATTTCATGCTTTGTAGCCAGACGCCGTTGTTCCCCTGCAGTCAGTTTGATTCCGATTTGATTCGCAATTTGTTGCGCACCCGGCAACTGAGCCTCGATGAAGCTGCGAAGACTGAAACCGATCTGCATCTAACTACGCTTGATGAAAACGCTTCGCTAGACGATTAAGAAATTTCAGGATGCGGCGACCGGCAGCCAGACTTGAAAACAGGTGTCACCGGGCTTGGAAGTAACCTGAATATTTCCCCGATGCTTTCTCACAATTCTTTGGACAGTATCGAGGCCGAGTCCAGTTCCCTCTCCAACCCGCTTGGTTGTGAAAAAAGGTTCAAAGATATGCGGCTGCACGTCAGCGGAAATCCCCGGGCCGTTATCGCCGATTTCAACTACAACGAAACCATCCTCGCGGTAGGTGCGGACCCGAAGCTCGCCCTTGCCCTGCATCGCGTCAATGGCGTTATCAATAATGTTGGTCCAGACCTGGTTGAGCTCGCTGCCGAATGAGTTCACCAGCAAAGGAACCTTTTGATAATCGCGCTGCACCGCTATTCCCTGCTTCAATTTGTGATTCAGAATCGTCAGCGTATTTTCCAGGCTTTTCACAATGTCGACATTCTGGATCGCCGACTGGTCCATGTAGGTATATTCCTTGATCGCGCGAACCAGATCCGAAATGCGCGAGGTACTGCTTTCGATTTCGTGCAATAGATTTGCAACCTCTACCGAAGCCGCGATCCTGACCAGAGCCGCCCGTGCGGTGTCTGGTCCGAGATTTGCAAACAACGATTCCAGGATATCCGGCCTTATGTTCCGCCGCGCCAAGGCGGCGGCCAACATCCACAAGTCATCTTGTCCGTGACTGCGAAACAAAGAGTCAATCTGATCTTCCAGGTCGCTGATGGTTAGCGCGTCGGGCGGAATTACATCGTCCTGGGTGAACGAAGCTTCCATTTTTTCGATTTCTGATTTTTGTTCAGAAGTCAGGTCGCGTTTGCCCAATTCATGACTGGCGTCTTTGATCTTTTTCAGCAGGGTACGCAGTTGACCGGCGGCCCGCTTCGCTGCCGAAGCCGGATTGTTCAGTTCATGGGCCAGCCCCGCAGATAGTTTTCCCAGAGACGCCAACCGGTCGCGCTGCTGTTCGATACGAGTGGTCTCGCGAATCCGGTCGGAGAGAAGACCGACCAGCCGTTTGGTTAACTCCGGCATTTTTTGAATAAGTTCGGGAAAAAGCGAGGTTGGAAATCTTAGTAGTCGTCCTTCTGTGACCGCTCGACCAGTGACCACGAACTGCTTCATCCTTGAGAAAGGCAGCACGCCGGTTACATCTCCCGGCTTCCCCGAAAGCACCACCGTCTCCCCACCGAATTCGCCGCGCCACTGGAATTGCCCATCCAGAATTACAAACATCCAGTCCGCCGGGTCGCCTTGACGCACGTAGGTTTCTCCGACAGATAGACGTACTTCTTCCGACTGACTGAGAAACCAGGCAATCTGATCATCTGGTAAATCGGCGAACACCGGCACGTTTAGCAATTCCGATTTTTCGGCCATTTACACCTTGCTCAAGTACTGATGAATGAACTGCACCGCCACTGATCCTTCACCAACTCCTGAAGCTACTCGCTTGATAGAGCCATGACGTACATCGCCAACCGCAAAAATTCCAGGGACATTGGTCTCAAGCAGAAATGGGTCCCGCTCCACGGACCATCCCTTCGGGCGCTGCCCGTGGCGTATTAGATCAGGACCAGTGAGTAAGAAGCCGCGCTCATCTCGCTCCACGAGCTTTGAAAGCCAATCAGTCCTCGGCAAGGCGCCAATAAAGATGAACATCGCACTCGCGGGCACTCGCTCAACCTTATTAGTGTCGGAGCAAAGGACGGAAATTTCTTCCAGATGTGAATCGCCGTGTGCCTCAGCCACGCTGGCGTGTGTCCATAACTGAATGTTCGGCGTCCGTTGGACCTGGTCGATCAAATACTGCGACATGGTACTGGAGAGCGACTCCCCGCGTACAAGAATGACCACGCGTTCGGCATAGCGGGCAAAGTTCATGGCCGCTTGACCAGCCGAGTTTGCGCCACCCACTACGTAGACGATTTCTCCTTTGCAAGAGAGCGCTTCTGTAGCGCCGCCGCCGTAGTAAATCCCTGCGCCCTGCAATCGGTCAATTCCAGGAGCCTCCAGTCGGCGCCACTGCACTCCACTTGCAATCATCAGCGCGTGGCACGAGATCTCACTTCCATCCGCCAGTTTCAAGATCCGGTAAGACGCCTCGGTGCGAACATCAACCGCTTCTTGCGGCGAAAGAATTTCCACTCCAAAACGCTGGGCCTGCACCACGGCACGCCGAGCTAAATCACCGCCACTCAACCCAGTGGGAAATCCAAGATAATTCTCGATGCGTGAACTCATTCCAGCCTGGCCACCGGGTGCCTCGCGCTCAACGATTACCGTATGCAATCCCTCAGAAGCCCCATACACAGCGGCAGCCAAACCCGCAGGCCCTCCGCCGACGATTGCCAAGTCGTAAAAACTGGTTTGAGCCCGGGTTCGCAGGCCGACTTTTTGCGCCACGTCCGCGGGGACAGTCTCCAGCAGTTTTGTACCGTCTGGAAAAAGCACGACCGGAAGATTTGCAGCTTCTGGACCCAAAGCATCGAGAAGGCGCTTCGTCTCTGGATCATTCGCAGAAGTCTCGACGTCAATCCACTGATAGGGCACACGATTTCGCGCCAGAAAATCCCGCAATTCATAAGAGCGCGGTGACCATCGCGTGCCCAGCACCCGAATTCCCTCGAATGTGGGATGGAAAGACGCTTGCCAGTCATCGAGCAAATCATCTAATTGCGGATACAAGTGCTCGGCAGGAGGGTCCCACGGCTTCAGGAAGAAATAATTTATGCCGGCCTGATTGATAGCACTGATTGCGGCATTGGTGTCAGCATAGGCAGTGAGCAGCGCCCGTTTTGCGCTCGGGTATAACCCCATCGCCTGCTGCAGAAATTCCACGCCGTCCATGCGCGGCATGCGCTGATCGGCAAGCAGCAGGGCCACGCTGTCATTCCGGACTTTCAGCTGCTTCAGGAGATCGAGCGCGCCCTCGGGAGAATCGCTCCCGATCACCCGATATTCGGCGCCGTATTTCGAGCGAAGGTCGCGTTCAATTGCCCGCAAGACATCGGAATCATCATCAACACTCAGCAAAATTGGTTTGGGCATGATCTCTCAGCGATTTTTATTAGATACCGCAAACTGAATTTGGTCGCGGAATTCCTTTATTGAATATAACGAGCGAAGACAGCAGGAACTCATTAATTCATATGGCCGGTCCCAGTTTCAGCCGTGCTTGATGATCAGCGCAGTTTTATCATCTATGCGATCTTCTTCGCCAATCTGGCGCAAGCGTTGGTCGTCTTTCAATGCATGATCCAGGATTGCGTTGCAAATCTCTTTGGCGCCGCGCTGCTTATGGTCACGAACTACTTGTTCGAGTTGTCGAAGACCTTCCTCGTCGCTACCGTCGTACACACCATCAGAGTAGAGAAAAACGATATCTCCCGGGCTCATCAGCGTGATCATGGCTATATTCGAGGCATTAATTTGCCGTACGCGGTGCGCCGCCGAAAAATATTTATTCCGATCAGGGTGGTCCTCGGGAATCTCCAACCCCAACGCGGGAAATTGCACAAGTTGATCGGCATTCATCGGCATAAATCTGCCAAACTCTGCGGAAAACACTATCGGTGGAGGACTACCGAAATTTACGAAGCGGAACTGTCCGTCTGGACGAATTTCCCCGTAAATCATAGTTGCGATTTCTCGTGAATAATCATGTGCATCCCGCCCTAAAGCGTTGCGCGCAGTTACCGATTGGGCGAGGCGGAGATTGACGTTTTCGAACAGTTCCGGAGTAGTTTTTCCATGGTGGTCGAGCTCCGACAGCATAAGAGCATGAAAGGTGTCGTGTACCGTGGAAGCGATCTTCGCCGAAATGATTCCATGGCCCTCGGCATCTACCAGCAGAACGCCTGCCGTAGTGTAGAGCTCGTGCAAATTCTCAGCGACCCTGAATTGTTCGGAACTTTTCGCCCGCCTGTATTCGTCCTCTCGCACTGCGCTCTGGTCGGATTTCAAACTCAGCCAGCGTACGTGTTCGTCCACCGTGTTTCGTGGAGTTTGGCCGACAGGCAGGGCTTCCAGGTACTCTTTGGACAGCCGAAGCGCATTCGCGATACGCGCGTCAATGTTATAGCGTTGCTGAAAATTAATGTATTCGAAGAGATCGCCGCCCACCTTGCCCGCAGGAATTGAATTTCCGTAGACGTCCGTTCTCGCCAGACGTGGGATGCTGCCCTCAACTGGCATGAGCCGATCACGCAGGTAGTCGTCAATGCGGGATTCTGCCCGGGTTGCCATGACGATTTCCTGCACCTGTTTATCTTCGATTTTCATGGAGCAAAATTATCAGCTTTTCTGAATTATAGTTTTATTCCAGTCTTCGTCGTCATCTCGAAAATTGCGCTTTCGGAAAGTCAAGAATTGGGGCTGTGATATGCTTTGCCGGACTCAAAGCCGCAAATAACAATCCTGCTTAATAAGGAATCAGAGATGCAGCGGAAACACAAACTGACAGTTGCGATAACTGCAGTAGTGCTCGCAATCCTCGGCGCCGGGGCCGTTTATGCGCCGGACAAGTACTCACTTAAATCGCCGAGTGGAATCGCGTTCTCTGACTTCAGGGGATACGAGGATTGGGCGGTGGTTTCCTCAGCTCGAACCGACGAAGTGCTTAAGGTGATCGTCGGCAATCCGGCCATGATCAATGCATATAAGGCAGGCGCGCCAGGCAACGGCCAGCCTTTCCCCGAGGGCTCCATGATCGTGAAGCTCCAGTGGAAGCCGAAGAAGAGCACCGAAGCCCCCTTTGTCGTGGATGTGCCGGACGTCTTTAGCCAAGCTTTTGTTATGGAAAAGGACAGCAAGAGATTTGCGAAAAGTGGCGGCTGGGGGTATGCCGTGTTCACTTACGAACCCGCATTGAACAAGTTCACCGCCGATCCCAAAAGCCTTTCAGATTGCGGAGTCGCGTGCCACACGGTCGTGAAGGCCAAGGACTACATCTTCCACCCATACCAAAAGCGTTGACGCGTGCCCCTCACCGCACCGTCCACCGCGGGAAACTGCCGCCAGAACGATCAGACCTTCCGCTTAACCGACCTCGAGAATGGCTGTTCTGGCAAGTGATCCTCTCATCGCAACCGTGGTGAGAAGTCTGTCATGGTGAGGAAAGTCGAATCAATCTTCTCCGTCAGTTTGCCGTTGCTTTCGGATTCTTCTTTGACACGCTTCCACTCCGGGTCATCCTGGAATGACTTCCAGTTGGCGGTCGCGGCTTCGCGGCTGGGATGCTGAAGAATGTAGATCAACATATTGCCTTTCTCGGGCTCGTCAACCGGCGTCCAGTAGGCAACATTCTTCATTCCGTGCTTATCGAAGAGTTTGGTGGTATGGTCGCGGAAACGCGCCAGCAGCGCTTCCAGTTTTCCGGGCGCTGCGTGATAGATACGCAGCTCGAAGACCGTGGTTGCCATTTGCTTTGCATCGGCGCGTTGCGAAGCTGCCAGGAATGCTGCTGAAAGCATTGGCAGAGAAGACAGCATTTCTAACAATAGTCGTCTAGTCACGGCAGGCATTTTAGCAAATGGTGAGCAAATACTTCAGCTGCTCAAGCCGGCTCGGATCCCCATTATGCCGACCATTGCAGCACTGTGTAAGAGCGAGCCGGCACTTCGAACTTTGTTCGTCCATTTGCGGTAGTTGGTTTTTCGAACTGCTGAGGACGGACCCTGTTGGGCGCATCAAAGCTGTTCACAGCTTTCAAGTCATCTCCCGTCAAGACTTGCGAAGTTATTAGCTTCATAGCCGGACTGTCCTCCCAGACAATTTCAACGGTTCGCGGCTTTGACAGATCGCGGTTCAAAACGAAAAGCGATGTTTGGCCATTCTGCGGATTCACTGTTGCAGCCGCATCGATATAAGGCACCGGATCCATGCGCGAAACCTCGTAGGTCGGCGACTGCACCATCAGGTTCAGCACATTTCCGCTGGCGTACTGCAACGCCCATGCGTAGGGGTAATAAATAGTCTGGCGGAACATGCCATTCGGGTTGGTCATAATCGGTGCGATGACATTGATGAGCTGTGCCAGACAAGCGATCTTCACTCGATCGGCGTTACGCAGGAGGGTGATGATTAGTCCACCCACCAGCAGCGCGTCTTCGAGGTTGTAGATTTCTTCCAAAAGGTGCGGCGCTTCTTGACGATTGCCGTCCGTGGCCGCTCCGCTGCGCTCGCGGTACCAGACATTCCACTCGTCGAAAGAGAGCCACAACTTTTTCGGCGAACGATGATGTCCGCGCACCAGGTCGCATACCGCAAGGCTTTCCGCTATCTGACGGTCCATGGTGAGATTGAGGGCTACAAATTTCTCGCTGCTGCCGCCAGTCTCTTCCGGCGTATTTCCGAAGTAACGGTGTAGCGAAAGCCCGTTGACGTATTCGTAACATTGCTCGAGGACCTCGCGGTCCCATTCCAGATAAGTTGGCATGAGCGGGCCGCTTGATCCGCAAGCAATCAGCTCAACTGAGGGATCAACCGCGCGCATTTGCCGGGCTGCGTCTTGCGCCTTCAGACCGTATTCGGTTGCAGTCATGTGCCCGATTTGCCAAGGGCCATCCATTTCATTGCCCAGGCACCAGTGCTTCACTTTGTAAGGCTCGGCATAGCCGTGTTTTCGACGCAAGTCGCTCCACTCGGTTCCCTTTTCAACGTTGCAGTACTCCACCAGTGCCGCGGCTTGCTCAGGAGTTCCCGTCCCCAGGTTGAGACCCATGAGGGGCTCGGTACCGACCAGCTTGCACCAAGTCATAAATTCGTCGGTGCCAAACTGATTCGACTCCAGCGTATTCCAGGCTTTGTCGAGCACGACCGGCCGATCCTTCTTCGGCCCGACTCCGTCCAGCCAGTTGTAGCCGGATACGAAATTGCCGCCAGGGTAGCGAATGATCGGAACTTTGAGCTGCTTGATCTCGTTCAGCATGTCGGTGCGGAATCCGCTCGAGTCGGACAGTTTATTCCCCGGATCGTAGATGCCTTCGTAAATGGCGCGTCCCAAATGCTCCAGGAAAGAGCCAAACATATTGCGATCCAGCGGCGAGACGGTGCGGCGCGAGTCTATGAAGATTCGCGAGGGCTCGTTCGAATTTGGCGATTGCGTTTGAGCGTTGAGAAATCTCCCGAGAAAAGAGTTTGTCGAACAGGCCAATCCTGCAGTGGCCGCCTGACGCAAGAACCGCCGCCGTCCTTTTAGAAAAGTCATCATGCCTCCGAAGTCGCCTGGAAATGAAAAGATGTGTGCGGCGAGAAGTTATCACATTTGGGCACCCAAAGTAAACGTTTACGCGGGCTGGCGTTACTAAAACGTCCACAGTAGTTTTCGCAGCTATTTTGACCGCGAGGAAACGGCAGCACCAGCTAGAACTGTTTGCACCAAATCCCCCAACTGCTGAGACGTAAACTCGTTTCCCTCGAGATTTGCAACCAGCCGGCCCTGGCGATCGATGATGGCAGTATGCAGAGAATGGTCCATGAGGCCTTCGTCAGGAAAATAATCCTCACTGAACAAGCTGCATACGCGCCGGATCGCAGTCTCCGACCCAGTAAGGAAATGCCAGGCACCGGGATCGGCATTAAATTTGCGCGCATATTTACTCAGCGCCTCCGGAGAATCGTGCACGGGATCAAAAGTGATCGTCAGCAGCACGAGATCGCGCTTGAGGTTATTCCGAAAACGCGTCTGCAGACTGCTGAAATTATTCGAGCTACGCACGCAGAAGTTAGGCAATGCACACCTGGTGTACACAAAATTCAACGCGACCACTTTTCCGCGAAATCGCGACAGAGTTACCGGCTTTCCATCTTGGCCGATCAGCGTGAAGCCCGGCACGGAGTCGCCAACAGAAAGAGGCTTCGCTGAATTTCCTGCAGCCTGGGTAAGAAGTTTGAGCCGGCGCGCGGCCGCAGGATCCGGTTCAAGACCCTGATAAAGATGGGTACGCAGCGACTCTGCGACGGCAGAACCTTTATCAACCGCAAGCACAAAATCAATCATCGTGCCGGGTTTCAGATTGTCGAAATCACTCGCATCACGCACCGAAATCGGCATGGTCATTGCTTCCATGTAACCGGGAATTGCGTTACAGGAAATTACAGCCAAATTGCGGGAACGATCTATCTGCAGCACCAACCCGGTTGCAGGATATCGCTGTTGCGCAAAAAGACATGCACCCAGGCTGAGTACCAAAAGCAGTAACAACACAGGCCGAGTGTACGAACCTTTGGCAAATTCATTCATTTGGTGGCGGCAGGATAATCTTTACTTATTGCAGATACTCCGTCATCTTTCGTAGGGCCGATGTGGAATGATTTTCGTTCCAGCTGGGTGTAATTCGTCGCAAACTCTTTGATTTCCAAAAATTCATTCTTGGCAACATCTGTGAAAGTCTGTCGCGTCTTCGTCGCGGGCCACCATATTTCTATTTGCGAGATTCGCGCCGACTTGCCCAACCCAATGTGCTGTTCCAGTGGAGACGCGCCGAATGAGCCGCCACTGCCCTCTGTCCGATAAATAGATCGGCTGGCTTTGCCTTCATTTTCTACCGTGACTTTTATCCGTGACCCTATCGCCGAGCGATTACTCTTCACTCCGACCAACTTGATGTTGATCCAATCGTTGCCATTGCCGGGATTTTGGAAAAGTCGAAAGGCATGCGCATCACCCGGGACCGCGCCCCCGACCTCTTCCAGCAGGTCTTCATGACCGTTACGCTCAATATCGGCGAACGCGACCCCATGGCCTTTATGCAATTCGCCCGTCCCTGAGGCTGCTGTCACATCGCTGAAAAATTTCCCATCTTTGTTGTGAAGCAGGACGTTTGGCAACAGCGATCCGTAAGAAGGATTTCCAGTTCCCAGGTAAATGTCGAGATAACCGTCATTGTCTATGTCACCGAAATTGGATCCCATGGGCATGAAGACACGATTCAAACCAACTTCCTCAGTCACGTCGCGAAAAGTTCCGTTACCAAGATTTTTATATAGCTTCATAGTCTCAGCATTGGGAGTCAGGCCAAGATAGCTGCGAATGCTTTCGTCGACGGAAACGTAATAGCTACTGACCAGCAGGTCCGGCCAGCCGTCATTATCGTAGTCGAAGAACATAGCGGGAAAACTTTGCCAGGGCTTTTGCACTCCGGCCTGAGCGGCAACTTCAGTGAAGGTCCCGTCATGGTTGTTGTGATAAAGAAAATTATCTCCATTCAGATTGGAGACGAAGAAATCGACATAGCCGTCGTTATCGTAATCGGCTGCGACTACAGCTTTGCTGTACGCCACGCGGTCAATTCCCGCCTTATGAGAAATGTCCTCGAAGGTACCGTCACCGCGATTGCGAAATAATTGCGCGGGGCTCTGCTCATTGGCGACGAACAGATCCAAATATCCGTCATTGTCGATGTCGGCCCAGACTGCAGCTTGCGTCTGGGTAGCTGGCTCGGCAAGTCCGGCGGCGGCTGTGACGTCGGTAAAGGTTCCGTCACAGTTGTTCCGTAGTAGAGATTTGCGTTGCGGAAACTCCCACGCTCCTCGCAGAACCAGAATGTCGGTACATCCATCGTTGTTGTAGTCCGCCTGGATCAGGTTCAGACCGCCGAGTTGTCCGTCGAGTCCGGCTTGTGCGGTGTGATCGACGAATTTGCCATCGCCCTTATTGTGAAAGTAATGCATGGGCGCACATTCTCCGAAGTCGGAGGTCACAATATCGAGCTGGCCGTTGTTCTCAAAGTCATCGACAATCAGTCCCCCCGACATAGAGTAAAGATTAAGTCCGGCTTCGGGAGCCACGTCCTTGAATCTGCCAATTGCTTCCGGCGAATCAAAGACCGACGGCGCGATCAGATATTCTTTAGGAACGCCCTGGGGATACTTCCCCAAAGTCATATAGGCAAGATTAAGCTCCCACTTGATATCGGGAGTGTTTGGATTACGTTTCAAAAATTTCGTGAAATATTCAATCGCCTTTTCTGAAGCATCGGTTTTTGCGTACGCTGTGGGGCTGCGTGGAGGAAAAATGCAACGATCACCGGGATGGAGGTAAACGTTGTTGTCCATCTCCGATTTATGCAGATAGGCGACCCCTAGGGCCTCTTCCAGATCCGGCATCGCTGCCGGTAGTTCTGCTTGCGCAATCTGATACGCCTGGAGCCAGCGGTCGATCGCCTTATCCATTTGGCCCCGATAGGCATATAGGTTCGCGGCGGCGTAATGCATTTGAATGCGGTCGAGTGGCGGATGTGACGCCGAGCCTTCAGGATTTGTGGGATCAAGATTTTCCAGCGCGACGTCCAGCACTGTTTGCCAGGATTGTTGCCGGATACGGCACATCGCCTGCAAATCCTGGCTCCAGCCCTCCGGCTTCGGAACACTGCGGAAACCGAGGTCGGCCTCTCCCTTTCCCCCAACCGGCTGTTGATATCGAATAGTCGCTGCATCAGTTTGCGGAAGAATTCGGCTGTTGTCGGCGCCTCCGGAAACCGGAGACTGCGGAGGGGCCTGCGCCAGGAGCGGCAAACCTAAAACCAGGACAGCTATGAGGCGCGGGATCACAGAAGAGACAGTCATGGCGCGCGATTCTCAAAGATTGTAGCGCAGGCATGCAGTAAGCGTTTACTATGAAATCGCGATCCAAAAATTAGCATCTGTGCCGGGTATTTTCCTGCTTTTTTGTGAGGTGAGCTCACTTATGAAGATAAATAAAGTCGTGTACTCCGCTGTCATTCTACTCACGTCACTGGCGTGGATTCCTGTATCGTGCGCCGCACAACACGCTGAGGTGATTGCCGCCATCGGCGATACGGAATACGTTCACGACCCCTCCATTATTAAAGCCGGCAACACATGGTACGAATTCGGCACCGCCAATGGACCAAATCGTGACGGCGAGCTCTCTGTTCGCTGCTCGCAAAATCTGCACGAATGGAAAAAATGCGGGGCTGTTTTTACAAGTATTCCTGAGTGGATCAAGAAAGAGAGTCCGCAAACCAAAGAATTGTGGGCACCCGACATCTCTTATTTTAATGGTGAATACCACCTTTATTATGCGTTCTCGGTATTCGGAAAGAATACCTCGGGGATTGCGCTACTGACCAACAAGACCCTCGATTCGCATAGCGCAAAGTTTCATTGGGAAGATCAAGGGCTAGTTTTACTTTCGCGCGCCGAGGATAATTTCAATGCCATCGACCCTAACCTAGTGCAGGATGGCAAAGGCGGTTTGTGGCTAGCCTTCGGTAGTTTCTGGGATGGGATCAAGATGCGCCGCCTGGATTCGAAGACCGGCAAACTTTCTAATTCCGACACCGAGCTCTATTCCCTTGCGCGGCGAAAACGGCCAGCAAATCCTCCACCGAATCCGCCGGGGCTGCCGGGAAACTGGCAAGCGATTGAGGCGCCGTTCATTGTGCATCATGGAAATTATTTTTATTTGTTCGTGTCATTTGATCTTTGTTGCCGCGGGACAAAGAGCGATTACAAAACCATGGTAGGTCGATCTGCAAAGGTCACTGGGCCATACATGGACGCGAACGGCACGCCTATGTTGGACGGTGGCGGGACGCCGCTTTTACTTGGGAACACCCGCTGGATCGGCCCCGGCGGAGAGTCGATTCGCATGGCCGGTGATCACGGCATGAGCGATGGACAGGACATCATTGTGTTTCATGCGTATGACGGGAAAACCGGACATGCTTTCCTTCAACTTTCTACGATTGATTGGAGCGGAGGCTGGCCGCATGTGGCGCTTGAGGACGGGGATCCGGCTGACAAATAATCTTACTTCGGTGGAACTGAGCCGTTGTCTGACCCGGTATCGAGTATCTTGAACACCGTTCTCTGCTTTTGCGCTTCTTCGTATTCAAGACGGGCTGCAATTTGCAGTTGTTGCTCGGATTCATGTGTGCGTTCCATGCGCGCGTACGTCAACCCTAAAAAATAATGGGCTTCCCTGAGCTGATCATTGCTGGCGATGGCTTGCTGCAAGAGATCGGCGGCCTCTTGGTACTTTTTTCGTTCAAGCTCAACGCGGCCCATTCCGGCTAACGCTGCTGCATGTTTTGGGTCGCGATCTAATACGCGGCGGAAATTACGGGCGGCGGAATCCACATCTTTCGCATCCAGTTGCAAAAGTCCCAGCCGAAAATATGATTCGGTTTGCACTGGCGATAACTCTATCGATCGTTGAAACTCGGCTGCGGCTTCTGGTGAGCGCTCGAGCGCTGCCAAGCTCATCCCAAGCGCGTAATGGCCCGACGCGTCATTTGGCCGCAACGCAATATACTTCGCAAATTGCTGACGAGCATCCTCAAATTTCGACGATTCCATATAGGCGCGCCCTAATCCATAGAGAGCGAACGCATCATCACTTCTGGCTTTTAATGTGGATTGGAATGCGGTGATTGAGTCCGGAAGAAGACCCATCCTCAGCGCTACCATCCCGTATTGATAATTCACCTCTGGATCGTCCGGCGCCAGTTTATGCGCGGGAATCAGAGCGGCTAACGCCTTTTCGTAATCACTTTTTGCAATCGCGGTCCGCGCCTGTTCTTGCCAGATATTTAGCAGAGCTTTTGCGGCGTCGTTGCGCTCTGGAGCCAGGCGAAGACCATCCTGCAGCGGGGCGAGAGCGTCATCCGGCCTTCCCATTTGAATGTAGAGAAGACCGAGGTGGATGTGAGCGCTGGCGGAATCCGGTTTGATTCGTATTGCGCGCTGAAATAATTCCTCAGCGTCGGCGTTACGTTGTTGCTCGGCGCGCAAGAGTCCGAAGAAATCGAGGGCGCGGGAATCATCGGGCGATTGCTGAAGAATCGACTGCAATTCGCTCTCGGCTCGCTGCAGGTTACCGGTGGCGAGGGATTGGGCGGCGTCACGCAGAGGAGTGTCGTTTGTTGCCTGGGTTAGGGCTGGAAGCGAAATAAGCAGGCAAAGGCCGAGGCGAAAGATCTTCTCCATCCGGATCAACGGCCCCTTGGCGTCACATCTCTCGTTGAAGCCTAATGTTGTGATGCCATGCCTCCACTCTTGGAATTTTGCCGGTGGATCAAAGTTTCGGTCATCTTGAATTGTTCCGCCGCAAGTTGGGCTTTACCCATCCGCGAATAAACTCTGCCGAGAAGATAATGCGGCGAGCTGTTGTCGGAATCGAGACGGATCGCCTCCGTCAATTGCGATTGCGAATCTTCCAAATGCCCCAGCAGGAACAACGCGCGGCCGAGTTCGTAATGCGCAGACGCCGAATCGGGTTGGATTTTTACAGCCTCAGACAAAGCCGGTTCTGCCTCGGGGGCGCGGTTCAAGGTATTGAGCAGTTTTCCTAGATCGATATACGGCTGAGCAATTCTCACGGTTGCGGTCGCATCCATTTCAATGGCTTTTCGGTATGCAGCAACCG
>Ga0157372_10001685_pt1 | contig 23895 bp, 22 predicted proteins | sample C55metaG_FD_115307 | JGI IMG/M metagenome (GOLD analysis project Ga0157372, IMG submission 115307) | Corn rhizosphere microbial communities from Kellogg Biological Station, Michigan, USA - C5-5 metaG | ecosystem: Host-associated > Plants > Roots > Rhizosphere > Soil | place: USA: Michigan... | reverse complement strand
TCGTCCTGCCACGCGTACGTCTCGCCCTTCGGCACGTCGAGCTGCTGCCAGTCCTTGTCGCCCTTGAAGACGTCGGCGTACTGCTTCCGGAAGAACTCCTGCTTCACGCTGCGCATGATCTCGTCCTGCACTTCCTTCGCGCTCGGCCAGATGTCGCGCAGGAACACGGGACCATCACTGCCGATGCCGAGCGGCTCCCGCGTGAGATCGAGGTCCATGCGGCCCGCCAGCGCGTAGGCGACGACGAGCGGCGGCGAGGCGAGGTAGTTGTAGCGCGTCAGCGGATTGATGCGCCCCTCGAAGTTACGGTTGCCCGAGAGCACGCTGGCGACGACGAGCTTGCCATCCTCGATGGCGTGGGCGATCGGCTCCGGCACCGGACCGGAGTTGCCGATGCACGTCGTGCAGCCGTAGCCGACGAGGTTGAAGCCAAGCTCGTCGAGGTACTTGTTCACGCCGGACGCGGCGAAGTAGTCGGTCACCACCTTCGAGCCTGGCGCGAGCGACGTCTTCACCCACGGCTTCACGCTCAATCCCTTCTCGACCGCCTTCTTCGCCAGGAGGCCGGCGGCAAGCATCACGCTCGGGTTCGACGTGTTGGTGCAGCTCGTGATCGCGGCGATCACCACCGCGCCGTGCTTCAGCTCGAACGTCTTGCCGTTGCAGGTGCACTGCTGGCCGTCGCCGAACTGCGGCTGGTTGCCGCCTTCGCCATCCTTGCGGATGAGCGCCTTCGCCAGCTCCGGCTCGGCGCTGACCGCCGTCGCCTTGCGATCCGCTGCCACGCCTGCGGGCGTGCCCAGCTTCTCGAGGTCGACCGCCAGCGCGTCGCGGAACATCGACGACGCCTTGCTCAGCGGCACCCGGTCCTGCGGACGCCGCGGACCGGCGAGGCTGGGCTCCACGGTCGAGAGATCGAGCTCGATCGTGTCGGTGAACACCGGGTCCGGCGTCTCGTCGGTGCGGAAGAGCCCCTGCGCCTTCGTGTAGGCTTCGACGAGCGCGACGTGCTCTTCGCTGCGGCCGCTGAGCCGCAGGTACCGCAGCGTCTCGGCATCCACGGGAAAGAATCCCATCGTCGCGCCGTACTCGGGCGACATGTTGGCGATCGTCGCGCGGTCGGCGAGGCTGAGCGAGCTGAGACCCGTGCCGTAGTACTCGACGAACTTGCCGACGACCTTCTTCTTGCGAAGCATCTCGGTGACGGTGAGCACGAGATCGGTGGCCGTCGTTCCGGGGGGCAGCTTGCCGTGCAGCTTGAACCCGACGACCTCCGGAATGAGCATCGACACCGGCTGGCCGAGCATCGCCGCCTCGGCCTCGATCCCGCCCACGCCCCAGCCGAGCACGCCGAGCCCGTTGATCATCGTCGTGTGCGAGTCGGTGCCGACGAGCGAGTCGCAGTACGCCTCGTTCGTCTCCGGGTTCACGAACACCGTCTGGCCCAGGTACTCGAGGTTCACCTGGTGACAGATGCCCGTGCCCGGCGGCACGACGCGGAAGCGCTTGAACGCGTCCTGGCCCCAGCGCAGGAACAGGTAGCGCTCGTGGTTGCGCTCGAACTCGAGATCGGTGTTGATGAGGAAGGCGGCGTCGGTGCCGTACTCGTCCACCTGCACCGAGTGGTCGATGACGAGATCCACCGGCTGCAGCGGGTTGATGCGTTGCGGATCGCCGCCGAGGTGCTTGAGTGCGTCGCGCATGGCGGCGAGGTCGACGACCGCCGGGACGCCGGTGAAATCCTGGAGCAGGACGCGGCTGGTGCGGAAGGCGATCTCCTTCTCGGCGCGGGCCTTCACGTCCCAGGTCGCCATCGCTTCGACGTCGGCCTTCTTCACGAACGCGCCGTCCTCGTTCCGCAGCAGGTTCTCGAGAAGGATCTTGAGGCTGAACGGCAGGCGGTCGCTGTTTCCCCTGGAGGTCTTCGACAGCGCGTCGAGGCGGTAGATCGTGTACGACTTCCCCGCGACCTCGAGGCTCGCGCGGCTACCGAAGGAATTGAGTGATGTCATTGCTGGTCTCGCGGTGTCCGTCGGTCTCTGCCGGACGGACGGTGGAGAACTGAGCCACTGCCGGGCGGAAGCGTCTCGCGCCAGCAGGCTACCTGCAATCTAGCACGGTTACGCCCCGCCCGTTCCGCTCGGTGTGGGGTCGCGCATCTCGGCGGGCTGCTCGGCCGGGTTGCTCGCACCGCGGCGATCGACGTTGGTGGCCGTGATGGCGAAGGTCGGGCATTCGTGGACGAAGCCGCCGTCGGCGGGCGACCACTCCACGACACGCGTCCGCGCGAATGCCTTGCCCGTCGCGTCGAGCCCCATCACCGCGGGCGCGAGCGCGACGCAGATGCCGCAGCCGATGCACTTGTCCGCTTTGACTTCCACCTGCACGCGCCTCCGCGGGAACACCGACCCCGTGCGCTCCCAGTAGGAGTCGAAGCGCGCCAGTGCCTGCGTGGCGGCCGCATAGCCGGCCGTGATGTTCGCCTCCGTATCGGTGAAGCTCAGCCAGTTGGCGTCGTTCACGCGCGGGCGAACGAGCACCATCGGCGGACCCTGCCAGCGCTCGAGCGGGTACTGCTGCAGGGCGTGCATCATCATCGTTGCGGCGCGCATGTAGATCGTCGCGAAGCCCTGGTCGGCCGCTGGTTCTTTCTGCGACGCATCGGAGCTACCGACGTCCACCGCGATGATCAGGTCGGCGAACTGCGCCGCCATCGACACGGGAAGGTTGTCGACCACGCCACCGTCGATGCAGGTCCGGTCGCCCACCTTGCCCGGCGGAAAGAAGCCCGGGAGCGCACACGACGCGTACACTGCGTCGCGCACCGACACCCGCTCGAGGCCTGGCAGACCCCACACGACGCGCGCGCCGCGGTCGAGGTCCACCGTGTTGACCAGCAGTGGCTTGGGAAGGCCGCTGAGCTTCGTGTCGGGAATGGAACCAGCGACGAGCTCGCGCAGTGGCTCTTCCAGATAGATGGAAGGCGACCGCATGCGCTCGAGCAGCATGCCGAAGTGATTGATGCGAAAGAGATCCTTCCGCCGGAGCGCGAGTGCGCGCTCCTCCAGCTGCTCGACGGGCGAGCCGGTGAGGTGCGCTGCGGCGATTAGCGCACCGATGCTGGTGCCCGCATACACATCGGGCACGATGCCGCGCTCCTGCAGCGCGCGCAGCACACCGATATGAGCGAACCCCTTGAGGCCTCCGCCTCCAAGGACGAGGGCGATGCGCTTGCTCACGATCGACCGACTTCCGCTTCGCCCCGTCCTTGTCGCCGGCTTACTGCAGATACTGGTAGAGGCCGATGAGGCCAACCACCGCGCCACCAACGGCGATCGCCGCGCCGGCGTCATTGCCGATGATGAGGCCCGTCAGGACCGCGGCACCGCCGACGACCATCAATGCCACCGGCTGCCCGTATCCCGCGCGCTTTGCCGGCGACGCGGCCACCGGCAGTTCTGCATGGCGCACTGCGACGCTCGCCGCGGTGAGCGTCGGGCCCGTGGTGGCCTCGGCGACCGGCGCGGCGACGGCGACCGCGGTGGGCGCCGGCGCGAGCGAGATTTCCTGCGCGGCTGCGGGGCGCGCGACGGCGACCGAAGCGACGCCGAGCGCGAGGGCGAAGGGAAGAGCGATACGGGAGCGTGAAGTCATGTTCTCTCGTTGGTGCGGGTGGTCGCCGAGCGGCCAGCCGGCGTCCGGCCGGAATGGTGGCGCGCGTGCGGCGCGAGGTCTAGTCTTGCGTCACCTCCGCTGCAAAGTACTGACCGTCGTCCTCGTTCGCGCGTAACGGCATGCCGGCGGCGCGACTTCATCTCATCTCGCCACTCGTGCCGTTCATCTCGTTCGTGTCCCGCGTCACACTCGCGTCCGCCTTGCAGCCACCAGCATCGTGAGCGACGCCGGCGCTCCGCGCGGCGCGAGGCGCGAGGCCCAGCTCGTTCGAGCCATTGGCACCTGGGGGCTCGCGGCCAGCATCGTCAACGTGACGGTGGGCGGCGGGATCTTCCGACTGCCCGGCAGCGCCGACGTATCTGGCAGGCTGGGTGCCGCCGCACCACTCGCGTACCTGGCCTGTGCCGTGGTGATGGGGCTGGTGGTGCTGTGCATCGCGCAGGCGGGAAGTCGCATCGCGCTCACCGGCGGCCCGTACGCGTACGTGGAAGCCACCTTCGGCCGCTACGTCGGCTTTCTCGTCGGTGTCCTGCTCTGGGTCATCGGCTCGACGGCGATTCCCGGGGTGGCCGGCCTGTTCGCCGATGCTGGCGCCAGTCTCGTACCGGCGATCGGCACGCTGGGCGGTCGCGCGATCTTCCTCGGCGTCATCTTCGCCCTCGTCATGTGGGTCAACGTGCGTGGCGTGAAGCAGGGAACGCGATTGAACGTGGTGCTCACGATCGCCAAGCTCGCGCCACTCGCCCTCCTCCTCGTTGGCGGGTTGGCATCGGCGAGGAGCGCCAACCTGCACTGGACGCACGGAATGCCTGGCGCTTCCGATCTCGCTCGCGCGTCGGTGATCCTCGTCTTTGCGTACGCCGGCGTCGAGTCCGCGCTCGTGCCGAGCGGCGAAGTGCGCGACTCGGCGCGCACGGTGCCGCGTGCCGTGTTTCTCGCCATGGGCATCGTGACTCTGCTCTACGTGGGGCTGCAGGTCGCGGCGCAGGGAGTGCTCGGCGCTGCACTGCCGGGCAGCACGACACCGCTCGCCGACGCGGCAGGGCGCATATTCGGCGCGTGGGGCGTGGTGATGATCTCGGCGGGGTTCATGATCTCCGCCTTCGGCTACCTGAGCGGGATGATGCTCGCCGTGCCGCGCGCCCTGTTCGCCTTCGCGCGCGATGGAATCCTGCCGCGGTCACTGGCTGCGGTGCATCCCCGCTTTCATACGCCCTGGGTCGCGATCGTCGTGCAGACGACGATCTGCTGGGTGCTCGCCGTGCTCAACAGTTTCGAGACGCTCGCCATCATCGCCAACGTGTCGGCGGCGCTCGTGTACATCGGCTGCGCAGCCGCAGCATGGAAGCTCACCCGGGTCCCCGTGGCGAGAGGTGCCGATTCGTTCAGCATCCCCGGTGGCGCGCTCGTCCCGCTGCTCGCGATCGTAGCCTTGCTGTTCCTGCTCTCCGCGGTGACGATCCGGGAATGGAGCGTGCTGGTGGTCGTGCTGGTGTTAGCAAGCGTGCTGTATCTCGTGGCAGGGCGAAAGGACGGGAACACCGAAACGGTAGGAGCTGACGCTGCCTGAAGCCGCACGATTGCGCGCGGTCGTGAATCCTGACGTTTCGAGTTCCTTCTTCGTTCCTCCCACGCTGCTCTTTTCCTTCTTACCTCGCAACGATCCTCCGTGCCTGACTCACTGCTTCGCTTCCGCAAGGAATTCCCGATTCTCGCCACCAGCACCTATCTCGTGAGCAACTCGCTTGGTGCGATGCCGCGCGGGGTGCCGGCGCGCCTCTCGGAGTATGCGGAGCAGTGGGCGGCTCGCGGGGTGCGCGCATGGGCGGACGGGTGGTGGTCGATGCCGGTGTCGGTGGGCGACGCCATCGCGCCACTCATCGGCGCACGCGATGGGGAAGTCGCCATGGTGCCCAACGTGTCCTTCGCGCAGGGGCAGATCCTCTCGGCGCTCGAGTACGGGAACGGGCGCGACACCATCGTCATGACGGAGCTCGACTTCCCGAGCGTGCGTTACGTATACGACGAGCTGGCCACACGGCTGGGGGCGCGCATCGTCGTCGTCCCGAGCGATGACGGCGTGAGCGTGGATGAAGAGCGTCTGCTGGCGGCAATCGATGAGCGCACGCGGCTGGTGTCCATCTCGCACGTGTTGTTCAAGTCGGCCTACGTCATCGATGCGGCACGCGTCGCGGCGCACGCGCACCGGATGGGCGCGTTGATCGCGATCGACGCGTATCACTCCGTCGGCGTGCTGCCGGTGGACGTCCGTGCGCTCGACGTGGACTTTCTCACCGGCGGCGTGCTGAAGTGGTTGTGTGGCGGACCGGGTGGCTGCTTCCTGTGGGTGAAGCCGGAGGTGAGCCAGTCCATCGCACCGGCGCTCACGGGGTGGCAGGCGCACAAACACCCCTTTGCCTTCGAGCCGGAGATGCACTATGCGGAGCAGGCGTGGCGCTGGCTGGGCGGCACGCCGGTGATTCCCGCCCTGTTCGCGGCCACCGAAGGTCCGCGGCTGTTGCGCGAGGCCGGTATCGCGGCGGTTCGGGCGAAGAGCGTGCAGCAGACGTCGCGGTTGATCGAGCTCGCCGATGCGCGCGGGTTCACGACCACGGCGCCACGCGATCCGGCGCGGCGCGGTGGTACCGTCGCGTTCGACGTGCCTCACGCGCGCGAAGTGGCACAGGCACTCCTCGCACGCGACGTGGTGGTGGACTTCCGGCCTGGCGCGGGCATTCGCGTCGCGCCGCACTTCTACACCACCGACGAGGAGGTGGATACGGCAGTGGGAGCGATCGACGAGATCCTCGCCAAGGAAGCGTGGACGCGCTACGTTCACACCAGCAGCGTGGTGACCTGATCCCGCGCGACTCCACCCGCAACCAGATCTCCCGCCGACATGCCTCCCGCTCCCGCCAAGCTCCGCAAAGCGTACGTCAACAACGACAATCCCCTCGTCGTCCTGCGCTTCGAGGACGGTCATGAGATCCGCGTGCCCAAGGGGAAGGTGAAGACCTTCGACTGTTACAGCGGCGAGACGATCAAGATCGTCGCCGTGTTCGATCCCACGTCGTCCGAGCGCGAGCTGCTCGAGACGCTGCGCGCCGACGAGCTTCCCGACGCCGAGCCGCACGAGGCACGGTGATGCGCGCCGGCCGCCTCGCGCTGTTCGTCGCACTGCTCGGCATGCCGGGGTGCGCCACGGGACAGGCGGCTCGGCCGGCGAGCAGCGCACCAGCGTCGTTCACGCGCGCCGATACGGCAAAGCTCCATCACACGCTCGACTCGCTCGCCAGCGCGCATCACGGCGTTGTGGGCTACACGGTGCACAACATTGACACCGGCGAGCGGATGGAGCTGCGTGGTGACGAGACCTTTCCGACGGCGAGCTTGATCAAGGTCCCGATCCTCGTCACCGTGTACGACCTGGTGGACAAGGGTCAACTGGCGCTCGACGACCCGATCACGCTGCTCAAGATCGACAAGGTCCCCGGATCGGGGCTGCTGCAGTTCATGCACGACCGTTCCATCTATACGGTGCACGACGCGGCGTGGCTGATGATCACGATCAGCGACAACACCGCCACCAACCTGCTGCTCGACCGCATCATCATCCGGCGGGTGTGGGACAAGATGGAGAAGCTCGGCCTCCCGCACACCAAGGTGCACTCGAAGAGCTTCCTGCGGAGCTCGAGCGTCGCCATGGACAGCTCGGCCAAGTACGGGCTCGGGGTCACGACGCCGAACGAGATGGCGCGGCTGTTCGAGCTGCTGGCAAACGGGCAGGCGGTCAATCCCGCCGCCGACAGCGCGATGCTCGACATCCTGGCGCACAACACGAACTTCGAGAAGATGGAGCGCTACATCGAGGGACTCGACATCCCGCACAAGACCGGCGAGACCGATCAGGTGCGCACCGAGTGCTCGCTGTTTCCCCTGCAATCGCGCGTCGTGGCGTGCGTGCTGACGAAGGACAACCAGGACCAGCGCTGGCTGATCGACAACGAGGCGCAGGTGATGATGGCGCACATGGGCGAAGCGATCGTGAATGCCTGGCCACGACGCGCTCCGCCGCCGGCGTCGTCGCCCTGACGTCCTGCTTCACTCGCGGCGTTGCTGCACCTTGGGCACGCGGTATGCGCTACCGTCGGGCACGCGGGTAGAGACGCAGGAAGGGAGGGACCCGTGAGTGCCCTTGATGGTGGGGACCATCTCGAGGCGCGACGAAGCGCGGGCGGCTAGGTTACCAGCCATGTCCGCGCTTCGTATTTCTGCTCCTGTCGCCGACGCCATCGCCGCCGGCCGGCCCGTCGTTGCGCTCGAGAGCTCTGTGCTCGCGCAGGGTCTCCCGATCCCCGCCAATCGTGAGGCGGCCGAGCAGATGAATGCTGCGGTCGAACGGGCGGGCGCGGTTCCCGGCATCACGGCCGTGGTCCGGGGCCAGGTCTCGATCGGCCTCGCAGGCGAAGATCTCGAGCGCTTTCTTGCCCGTGACGGCGTGCGCAAGGTTTCGGCGCGGGATCTCGCCGTCGCTTCCACGCAGAAGGCGGATGGTGCCACGACGGTGGCGGCTTCGTTGTGCATTGCTGGCGCAGCCGGTCTGCAAGTCTTCGCCACCGGCGGCATCGGCGGTGTTCACCGGGGCGCGCCCTACGACGAGTCGGGTGACCTCGCCGAGCTGGCGCGTACACCGATGGTCGTCGTCTGCGCGGGCGCGAAGTCGATCCTCGATGTTGCGGCTACGCTGGAGCGGCTGGAAACCCTTGGCGTTACCGTGGTTGGGTACCGTACCGACGAGATGCCGGGCTTCTTCACCCGCTCCACCGGGCTCCCGCTTTCCGCCCGCGCCGAGTCGGCAGGGGAGATCGCGCGGATCCATCGCGCGTCCCGCGAGCTCGGGAGACCACAGGCGATCCTGGTGGTTCAACCCCCTCCGGCCGAGCTCGCCATGCCGGAAGACCTGTTGGATGGCGCCGTCGTTACCGCGCTCGAGCAGGCGCGTCGCTCAGGTATCCGAGGTGCGGCCGTCACTCCCTTCCTCCTGGCAGCAGTGGAGCGGGTCACGGGCGGTCGATCGCTGCGGACCAATCTTGGATTGCTGGAAGCGAATGCGAGACTGGCGGGGGAGGTGGCAAAGGAGCTGGGGAACTAAGTGTGCAAGGGCAGGACGGAGGCAACGAAACGCTTCCGTACGTCCTCGCATTCTGGCACCCTGCTTTTTCCGCTCCCTGCCGTTGAACTTGTCGCTCTCCAAATGGTAGAATACGGCAACCCTCACGAGCTGGAGGCCCTAGTCGCATGCCTACTCCGTTCCTGAGCTCCGAAGAATACGACGAGCGAGCCCACCAGCTCTACAACGAAGGCCAGTATGACGACGCCCTCACTGTGTTGCGTGAAGGGCTCGCGCTGTACCCGGCTTCGGTCGAGCTGCACATTGGCGTGGGTTACGCTCGCCTGGCGCGCGAGGAATACCCGTGGGCTCGCCGCAGCTTCGAGGAGGCGCTCGTCCTGGAGCCGGAGCACGAGGACGCACTGGCCGGGCTCGGTGAGACGCTGCTCAAGTTCGGGCTGGAGGAGGCTGCGCTGCGCTGTTTCCACCGCACCCTCGAGCTCGGTTACGCCGACGACCTCGATCTGATGCTCCAGATCGGTCGCGCGTTGTTCCGCGAGGGGTCCACTCGCGAGCGTCGCGAACTGTTCGCCGTCGCGCAGGAGTTCTTCGAGGTGGCAGTGCAGCAGGCGCCCGACAGCGCCGAGGCGATCGCGTGTGTGGGCTACGCGCAGCACCGGCTCGGCGAGGACGATGCTGCGGTCGCGTCGCTCCGGCGTTCGCTGCAGGCCGACAACGATCACATGGAAGCGCGGATCTACCTCGCCAACATCCTCTACGACCGCGGCGACTACGACGCTTCGCTCTACCACTTCGAGCGCACCGGCCCCGAGGATCATTGGGACGAGCTGGGCATCTGGCGGCTGATCGAGCTCAAGCGCGCCGCGCACAAGCTCGACGAGCACGACCCCGAGCTGAAGCCGTGGGAAGACCGACTCACGGAGCTCGGTGGCGAGGTGGACGACATCGACGAGCTGTTCCTCGAGGTGGATGGGGCCCTCGCGTCCGACGGTGACGTCGAAGTGGCGCGCGGGCAGCTCGAACTGTTCGGCGGACTGCTCTCCTCGCTCGCCGGCGACCGTTCGTCGCAGGAGCGGGTGAACGAGGAATCGCTGGCCGAGACGCACACCGTGCTTACCCGCGAGGGCGAGCACCTCACCGGCTCATGGGAGGAGATCGTGCGCTCGCTGCGCGACACGGACGTGGAAGCGCTGCAGGACCGCTCGGTGGGCGAGTTCATGGCGCGCGTGGCCAAGCGCACCTTCCGCGAAACGGGCGTGCGCGTGCCGCATCACGACGCGGAGCTGTTCCTCCGCGCCAGCGCTGACGCAGGGCTGCTCCGCATTGTTCGATGAGCGGCGCGCAACGGGCCGCGCTGGACGCACTGAACGTCGCGCGGCCGATCGTCGCGCGCCTGGATGTCGGCAAGAACAGCGAGGACCTCGCCGCCGACGTCATCGAATCGTGGAACATCGTCGAGACCGGGCTCCGCTCGCTCGTCGGCGGCTCGGCGCTCACCGGGCAGATGCTCATCCGGGAGCTGCGTCAACGGCAGCTGCTTTCCCTGGAGCAGGCGAACGCGCTCGCCGAGTTTCACGCGGCGCGTGAGCGTGCCGCACGCACCGACTACAAGCCGACGCCCACCGATGTGAGCGCCGTGCGCGACGCCTTCCTCAAGCTCGAGGCAGGCATGTTGGGCGAAACCGCCAGCACCTTCGCACCGCGGGCAGCGGGTGCGGGCGCACCACCGCCAGCCGCGTCGCGCAGCACGGTGCCGCTCGGCACGGCGTCGGCGTCCGCGACGCCCGCAGTCAGCGCGACGCCCGTGACGCCGGTGCGGCGCGCGCGCCCTTCGTGGCTGGTGCCCATGCTGTCCGTGCTCGGCGTCGTCGTGCTTGCCCTCGTGCTCTGGTATGCGTTTGCCGGTCGCGGCGGCGCGGACAAGTCGTACCTGGACGGCGTCACCGCATACAAGGAAGGCCGTCGCGAAGCAGCGGCCGGCGCATTCATCAAGGCGACGAAGGACGCCCCGACCGATCCGATGCCGCACGTCTATCTCTCGCGCATGGCGCGTGAGGCAGGGAACCTCGCTACGGCGCAGGAAGAGGCGGTGAAGGCAGTGCAGCTCGGGCCCGACAACGCTACGGCGCTGCGTGAGCTCGCGTCGGCATCGTTCGCGCAGCAGAACTACGATGCGGCTCGCCGCTTCTACATCCGCGCGCTTCAGGCGGATGCGACCGACCGGCTGTCGGAAGGTTATCTCGGCTGCTCGCTCGTGCGGCTTGGCCGCCTGGACGAAGGCGTGCGCTGGATCCAGCGCGCGGGCACGGGGCCGTGGACCGCCTGCGTGCCCGCGCCCGGGACGGTGCCGGCGGGCGCCATGCCGCAGGGTATGACGCCGAACGGCGCGGTGCCTCAGGGCGCACAACCGGTGGCTCCGCGCTGATCCACTTCGATCGCGTCGGCAAGCGCTACCGGAGCTGGACGGGGCGCGAAGTACTCGCTCTCGACGACCTGACCCTCGAGATCCAGCCCGGCGAAGTGTTCGGCCTCGCCGGCCCGAATGGCGCGGGCAAGAGCACGCTCATCGCGCTCATGCTCGGCTTCCTCGGGCCGACGGCCGGCGCAGTGCGCATTCACGGACTGGCGCCGCGACGGTTCGTCGAGCAGCACGGCATCGGATACCTCTCCGAGCTGGTGAACATCCCGCCCGCGTGGAAGGTGCATCAGGCATTGCACCGCTACGCGCTGCTGGCGGGTGTCTCGGCCAACCAGCTGCACTCGCGTGTCGCGCGCTCCATCGCCTGGCTCGGACTCGAGGAGCATCGCAGCAAGCGGGTGCGACAGCTCTCCAAGGGAAACCTCCAGCGGCTCGGTCTCGCGCAGGCGCTCCTGCATGACGAAAGCGTGGTCGTGCTCGACGAGCCGACGCACGGACTCGATCCCGTCTGGACGCAGCGCTTCCGCGACATCGTCCAGGACCTGCGGCGCCCCGATCGCATCATCCTCATTGCGTCGCACAACCTGGACGAGCTGGCGCGGCTCGCCGACCGGGTGGCGATCCTCGATCACGGCCGGCTGCAGCGCGTCGTGGAAGTGCGTGCCGGCGATGCGCCGGCGCGCGAGCGCGCACCGTACCGTCTCGTCGTGGCTCGCGGCGCCCACATCGTGACCGAGGTGTTCCCGCGAGCGAAGCTCATCGGCCGCGACGAGTACCAGGTGACCGACGCGACAGTGGAGGAGATCAACGCGGGCGTGGCGAAGCTGCTGGCGCGCGGCGCGCTGATCGGCGCGATGCATCCGCTGCATTCGGCGCTGGAAGCGCAATTCCGCGAGGCGGTCGCGGGTGGCGCGACATCGGAGGAATCCCGATGACTTTTCCAGCGACGCCCGACATTACGCTGCCGCTGCGCCGCGGCGCGCGGCTCGGTCGCTACTCGTTGTGGCACGTACGCGACTACGCCCTCAATCGCGGTCTGCCGACGCTGATCGTCGCGCTGCTGTTCGGCTACCTCGGCGTGAGCGCGATGCTCATGCAGCTCGGCTCACCGGCGGGCACGCCCGCATACCTGATCCGCCAGTACGGAAGCGTGGAGGCGGCGCGCACGGCGGCGCGGCACGCACTGAGTGCCGGATTCGTCGGGACGTTCATCGGGACCTACGCATTCCTTGCGGCGCTGATCGCCATGAACGGCATCGTGTCCAACGACCGCAAGCTCGGCTTCTACCGCTTCCTCTTCACGAAGCCGGTTACTCCGGCGGCGTACTACGGCGCGGAGTTCCTCGTGAATGGCGCGTGCGTCCTGGTGCTCACCGTGCTACTGGCACTGCTCTACGGAGCGATCATCGAGCCGGTGCTGACTGTATCACTGCTCATCGTCGTCGCGGCTGGCTATCTCTGCTATGCCGGGCTGGGCTTTGCGCTGTCGGCGTTGTCGCGATGGGACTGGCTCTCGCTCGTCGCGGTCGCCGGTGCGGCGGACATTCTCTGGAGGTTGTACGGCGAGTCCACGAGCCCTCTCGCCGTGCTGCTTCGCCTGTTGCCACCGCTGCACCGGACGTCCGAGCTGTATGCGGCAGCAGCGCACGGCATGGCACTTCCATGGCAATCGGTACTCTGGCTCGCCGGCTACGGTGCGATCGCATTCGCGGCTGGCCTCGCCATCCTGCGGCAGCGCCGCCTCGCTTTCAATTGACCTCGATGTCAGCAACAGCCACTCCAGTTTCCACGGCCTTCGACCCGACCACGGTGCGCTGCACCGCGCTGCCGAATGGACTTACCGTGCTCGTGCGCCGCGATCGCTCGGCACCCGTGGTGGCAATCGTCACCTACGTGAGTGCCGGATACTTCGACGAGACGGACGACGTCGTCGGCATCGCGCACGTGCTGGAGCACATGTTCTTCAAGGGCACTCCGGCTCGCGGCGTCGGCGAGATCGCGCGCCAGACGAAGGCGGTGGGTGGCTACCTGAACGCCGCCACGATCTACGATCACACGAGCTACTACACGGTGCTGCCGGCCTCGAGCTTCGCCGCGGGACTGGACGTGCAGTTCGACGCCTACGCCAACTCGCTGATCGACGCTGAAGAGCTGGCGCGCGAGCTGGAGGTGATCATCCAGGAGGCCAAGCGCAAGGCGGACAACCCGCCGGCCGTGGCCACCGAAACGCTCTACGAGCTGCTGCACGACCAGCATCGCATCCGCCGCTGGCGCATCGGGCGCGAGCCGGGTCTCCGGGCGCTTTCGCGCGACGCGATGCTCCGCTTCTATCGGAACTTCTATCACCCGGCGAACACGGTGCTGTCGATCGTCGGAGACGTGGATGCCGACGACGTGCTGCGCGAGGTGACGCAGCGTTACGGGACGCTTCCGCCGGGGTCGCCGGTGCGGACGCCCGGCCCTGCAGAGGAAGGCACGGGCGGCTTCCGCTATCGCGAGTGGGCGGGCGACATCGGCCAGACGCAGGTCGCGTTCGGCTGGCGCACTCCCGGCACGCTCGACGACGACACGCCCGGTCTCGACATCCTCGCCACGGTGCTCGCCGGTGGACGAGCGTCACGACTGTACCGCGCCATCCGCGAGAGGAAGCTCGCGTCGTCGGTGTCGGCGTACGACTACACGCCGACGTCGATCGGCGTCTTCGTCGTGCACGCCGAAACGCCGCCCGAGTGCGCCAGGGATGCCGCGCGAGCCGTCTGGGCACAGCTGCGTGCCCTCCGCGACGTTGGCGTCACGGAAGGAGAATTGCTGCGCGCGAAGCGGTTGTACGAGTCACGCTGGGTCCGCCGCCTCGAGGACATGGAAGGGCAGGCGAACTACCTCGCCGAATGGCAGGCGCTAGGGGACTGGCAGCGCGGCGACGAGTACCTGCGCGCCGCGCTGGCCGTCACGACCGATGACCTGCAGCGGCTTGCGCAGCAGTACCTGGATCCGGATCAGGCCGGGCTCGTCGTGTATCGTCCCGACGGCACGCCGGAGATCGCGGCCGACACGCACGCCATGCGCACGCTGCTCGACGAGGCGCCCATTGCCTCCGTCGAGACCACCGAGGTGGCAACTCCAGAGGCGCCGGCCGTGCACGGCGGTCCGCGCGCCGAGCGGGAGGAGGCGGGGGTGCGCGTCTACCGCACGCCGAGTGGCGTACCGGTGCTGGTGCGGCGCAAGCCGGGTGCGCTGATGCACGCCGGGGTGTACGTGCACGGCGGGGCGCGCGACGAGCCACTCGAGCGTGCCGGCCTCACGTCGCTCATGGTGCGAACGGCGGTGAAGGGGACGGAGCGTCGGTCGGCAGCGCAGATCGCGGAGGAGGCAGAGCTCCTTGGCGGGAGCATCGGGGGCGCCACGGGAAGCGAGAGCTTCGGCTGGTCGATCAGCGTGCCGTCTCGCCAGACCGCGCCGGCCATCGCCCTGCTCGCCGACGTGGTGCAGCACGCGAGCATTCCCGCCGATGCGTTCGAGACGGAGCGCGCGGTTTCGCTGGCCGATCTCGTGGCGCTTCGCGACGACATGTATCGCTACCCGATGCGGCTCGCCACGACGGCGGCGTTCGCGGGACATCCCTATGGCGTGCCTGCCACCGGCGACGAGGTGACGCTGCCGACGATCACGGCGGATGAGGCACGGGCATGGCATCGCGAGCGCGTGCTGCACGGCGCTGCGGTCATCGCCATCGTCGGGGACGCGGAGCCGGATGATCTCGCGGCACTCGCCGCGGCACGGTTCGGCGAGCTGGCGGGCGGAGAGCTTTCGCCGCTCGAGTCGCCGACGTGGCCGTCGGCGTTCGTGCAGCGCGTGGAGCAACGCGAGAAGGCGCAGACGGCGCTCGCTCTCCTCTTTCCGGGACCGTCGCGCACCGAGCCGTCGCGCTTTGCCGCGGCGATGATCGCCGGTGTGGCGAGTGGCCTGGGCGGCCGCTTCTTCGACGAGCTGCGCGACAAGCAGTCGCTGGGCTACACGGTGCATGCCTTCGCCAGCGAGCGCGCACTGGCCGGCACCTTCGGCGCATACATCGCGACGTCACCGGAGAAGGAGGAGGTGGCGCGGCGCGGACTGTTGAACGAGTTCGCGAAGTTGCGTGACGAGCTGGTGACGACGCGCGAGCTCGAGCAGGCCCAAACGTACGCCATCGGCGTGCACGCCATCCGTCAGCAGAGTGGCGGCGCCGTCCTGGCCGACATGGTGGACGCGTGGATGTACGGCTCGCTCGCGGAACTGCGCGAGTTCGACGCGCGAGTGCGAGCGGTCACCGCGGCGGAGATGCGTCGGGTAGCGGTCGAGTACTTCGACGAGGGCCGACGGGTGGAGGGGATCGTCCGCGGGGTAGGCAAGGCCGTCTAGCTTCGCTTGGCAGGTCGGTCCCACCGGGTGCCTCCTACGCCGTACCCGCGTGACGCTCGATGGTATGCGTCGAGCCGACGTTCAGCGGGTCGTCGTGCGCTTCGCCGCCTTCGTCGTCGCCTTCGTAGTCTTCGTCGTCTTCGTCGCCTTCTTCGTCGTGTCCTTGTGCGCGGTGCTGTCCGTCTCCACCGTCGGCGCGGTCGCCGGCGCGGCCGATTCGCGCAATCCCTTCATCGCGCGCAGGATGGCGAACGTCGCTCGACGGAGATGGCCGTCGGCGGCCCGCAGGCCGCGGATCATGCCGTAGTCGCCGGCGTCCCACACAATGAGGCCCTTGATGCTGGGGCGGCTCGTGCCCCAAGCGAGCGCGGCCCAGATGGCGCGCTCCTGGCTCTTCTCGCCGTGCGCTTCCGGGTAGCCGCCGGTGGCAAAGATCCAGTGATCCTTGTCGGAGTTGGACACGCGCATCCAGCGGTCGGCGGCACCGCGCTCGGCATCGAGGGTGCGCACGCCGCTCGGTGAAGGGAAAAGCGTGAAGCCCACGAGATCGATCGGCGATCCCTTCGCTGCGGCCCACGCGTACAGCGAGCTGTCGCGGCTGTCGTACGCCGATGCAGACACGCCGATCTGGGTGCGTGGGCGAATCCGCTTGATGATCGCCGCGGCGCGCGTGAGGTAGCTCTCCCAGTATTCCGGCGGATGCTGGCCGGCGGCGCGCGTGCCGGCGGCGTACGGGTCCTGCGCTGGCAGGATCACGTCGGGCCGCAGGCGACGCACGATCTGGTCGATCGTGCGCAGGCGGCGTACGTCGTGGAAGGTGCGGCCCGGCAGCGGAATCAGTGGCTTCGCATAGCCGAGGGTGAGCATGATGCGCGTGCTGTCGTTGCGCACGATCTCCAGCACGCGCGCCAGCGAGTCCAGCGCCGCCGCGTTCATCGCCTCGGGAACGATGACGACGTTCACCGTGCTCACGCCCAGCGAATCGGCCAGCGCGAGGTCCTGCTTCACCGCGAGCTGTGCCGGTGGCCCCGTGAGATCCTCGAAGATCTTGAGGCCGATCTCGAAGTCTCCCTCGGGCCGTTCCTGTAGCCGCTCGGCGGCCGGGTCGTGCACGGCATACGAGTTCACCGCCTGATCAGCGGGGTTGAGGCTGGTGACGAAGATGACGACCCAGAAGAGCGCCACGAACGCCATGACGAGGCGGAAGGTCGCGGCGGATCGACGCAACGCCGGAAAGGCCGGCGCGATCATCGGCGTGAAGAAGAAGAACGGCGAACCGAGCACCAGCGGCGACTGCGTGACGAAGGTGAACGTCGCCGTAGTGCCGGCCAGGAAGACGAGCGCCGAGTGGGGCAGTGGCGTGCCTCGCGCGCTGATGAACCGTAGCACGGCGTCGATCGCGATCATCACGTCGTACGCCGCGATGAAGAAGCCGAGAAAGGGGTTCACCAGCCGCCGCGCCGCGGCGTAGAGCGCCTGCAGCGCGAAGACGACCACCGTGAGCGGCCAGATGAAGTCCACCGAGATGATGGCTCGACCGGTGATGCTGCTCGTGGCGGCGAGATGGATGATGAGCGCCGGCAGCACGAGAAAGCCGGCGAGCGCCGAGAGGAGGACGAAGCCGCGCGGGAGCGCCCTCACGTGGGCGATGCGCGCCGCGAGCACCACGTCCCAGGTGAGGATGATGAAGACGAGCAGGACCTGGAGCAGCGGAAGGAACGAACGAAGCATCAGCCGCGAGCCCTCACGTCACTGGTGACGCCGGTCGGGGCGAGGCGGCGCACGAAGACGTCGAGCGCCTTGGCCGCGCCGGCGGCGTCGCGGGTGAGGACGTCCACGAGGGCGAGCCCGCGGTCGGGGAGCGAGTGAATGCTCACGTGACAGGGATCGAGAAAGAGAAGTGCGGACACCGCGCCGTTCGGAGCGGTGCGCACGTGCGGCGCCCCCTGCGGGTTGAGGCCAGCCGCACTCGCGGCGGCGATGAGCAGTCCGCTCAGGAGTGCGCCGTCGCGAAGCGGGCCGGAGCCGATGCCCGCCAGGTCGGCGGTGACGTGCGTGAGCGAGTCGGCCTGCACATGGTCGCTGGAGTTCACGGGCGCCAAGCTAGAGAGTGGCTGGAACAGGAGCAATGCCGATGCCGCGGCACGGCGCGCGCCCGTCGTGAGGCGGTTATCATTCATCACGATGACCTCGCGCCGCGCGATCGGAACGATCCCCAATCTCATTTCCGCGTCGCGGCTCGTGCTCGCGGCGGGTTTCGTCGCCGTCGGCGCCGCCGAGGCGCGAATCGGGCTCATTGGAATCGCCGCCGTCACGGACATGCTCGACGGCTGGCTCGCGCGCCGGGTGAAGGCGACCTCGCGCTGGGGCGCACTGCTCGATCCGATCGCCGACCGCGTGTTCGTGCTCACCGTGGTCGGCACCTTCCTGTTCACCGGTGCGCTGAGCACGAGCGCGTACTTCATCCTCATCTCGCGCGACCTGGCCACCGCTGTCGGCTTCCTGGTGGCGAAGACGATTGCCTGGCTGCGACCGGTGCAGTTCAAGGCGCGGCCGATGGGGAAGATCGTCACCGTGCTCCAGCTCCTGACACTGCTCGCCGTGCTCGCGTGGCCGGAGGCCGTCACGGTGCTGCTGGCGGCGGTGGCGGTGGCTTCGGTGCTGGCCATCGTCGACTACACGCTCGCGCTCTGGCGCGCCCGGGCGCAGTGATTTGGCATCGTGGCATCGCGGCGATCGGCACGTGTGTCGCGCTCGCGGCATTCGCACCGGCACTGCACGCGCAGGTCCCTCGTCCTTCGGTGCACCCGGAGCTGCGCGCCGACGTCATTGCCGGCCATCAACCCGCAGTGCAGTTCGGCGCCGGTCTGCAGGTGCCGATGGGCTACTACGTGCGTATCGGCGTCGATGGCGCCGTCGGCGTTCCGACGGGTGGGGACGCGCCGACCCCGCGAGGCGCCGATGGGCGGGCCGACCTGCTCGTGCGCTTCCTGCTCGATCCATTCCGACAGAGCGCCTACGGTCTCTCGCTCGGCGGCGGCCTGAGCGCGCGCGCCGAACCGGGAGATCGGGTGCGGCCCCGACTGCTCGTGGCCGTGGATGTCGAGGGACACCGCTCCTCGCACGGACTCGTGCCGGCGCTCCAGGTGGGGCTGGGAGGTGGTGTGCGTGTCGGAGTCGTGTTGCGTCGCGGCGAGCGCCTGATGCGCTGATGGAGCGACGGTGCTCCTGAAAACGCGGACGCCCCCGCTCGTACCGGGGGCGTTTCGTTCTTCTGGTGCTTCGGGCCGTGCGGTGGAGATCACGCCGCGGAAGCGGCGTCGCTCTCGGTGCGCGACTTGGGTGGCTGCGCGAAACGCAGGCCCAGCGTCTTCAGCTCCGTGATCTGCTGCTCGCTCAGCTCGGGGAACCGGTCGGACATGTACTTGATGGTATCGGCGAACCATTCCTCGACGTGCTCGGGCTGGGCACCGACGACACCGCACCGCATGATGTGCTGGAAGAGCTCGTCGCGGGCCTGCTCGAATGGCGAGGGTTCCGCGGGTCCTGCATAACGACGATTCGACGAATTTTTCTGCGATCTGGCCATGAAATCAGGTTACAAGGTTGAATGACATATCAATATAACAAATCCGGGGCCATCATGCAGGGTGGAGCGGCACGAATCAGTCCCTCAGCGCCGCCGCACCGATGAATTCGAGCAGGAGCGAAACGAGTGCTTCGGGGTCCTCCTCGGGCACGAGGCGGCCCACGCCGGGCAGGCGCACGAGACGGCTCCCCGGAATGGTGTCCGAGAGCCGCTCGGGAAACTTCGCGTCCACCCAGGGATCCTTGTCGCCCCAGACGATGAGCGTGGGCTGAGGCAGCGAACCCAGCTCGGCGTCCTCCATGTCCTCGTCGTCGATGGAACGCGCGAGAAGGAGCAGATGCTCGAGCCCTTCGGCGCCCACATACGGCGCGAGGTAGCGCGCGACGAGCTTGTCGGGCATGTGCGCTTCGTCGGCCACGCTCTTCCGCAGCACTTCGCCAAGGATGGGCGCGGCGCCGAGGATGCTGCGCGAGGTGCGGATGGCGAAGCGGGCCGTGTTGCGCTGGAGCGACGTCACGTCGCCGGCAGGGATCTCGTCGAGCGCGATCGGGTTCACGAGCAGCAGCCGCTCGACGCGCTCGGGGCGGCTGGCGGCGAGCCGGAGCGCCACCGCGCCGCCGAGGTCGAGTCCGACGACCGTGGCCTTGGGAAGCCGCATCGCCGTGAGGGCACGATCCACGAGCTCCGCCTCGGAGGCGATGCCGTAGTCGGCGTCGAAGGGACGATCCGATTCGCCGTAGCCGAAGAGGTCGAGGGCGAAGGCGGTGCGGTTGGCGAGCGCGATCTCCGGAGCGATGTTCCGCCACACGAAGCTCGACGTGCCGAAGCCGTGCAGCAGTACGATGGGCGCGCCGCCGTGGCCATAACGCTCCACGTGGATGGAGCCCGGGCCCACGGGGATGCGCAGCAGATCGGCGTCGATGGAGCCCTCCTTCCCGGTGCGGGTAACAGAAATCAACGGCGCCGCGAAACGATGCGGTGGCCGCATGGTGGCCGCATGCTGACAGTGTGCATGGCTGCGGTCAAGTCCGCCGCGTGACCAATGCACGCCCCGCGCCGTCGCGTATCAGCGGGTCGTGCGATGCATGGCCCATGGATGCGCGCCCATTGCTTGCGGGACGCGAATACCATTCTAGCTTTCCGGCGTGGCACGGTGCTCCGCGTTGAGGCGCGCACCGCCCCGCCGTCCACATCCCGACCAGACGGCGATATGTCGGACCAGACGTACGACGACGGACGCGCCCGGAACCTGGAAGGCCTGCTTCGCGCGCTCGCCGAGCGCATCCGGGAGCTCGACGCCGAGGGTCGCCTTCTGGCGAACCCGGCCGAGCTCACCCGGCTCATCGGCGACGTGAAGAGCGAGCTGTTTCACTACGAGGTCCGCGCGACGTACGACACCCCCGAGGTGGCGGACAGCCGCCGCATCGTGAACGAAGCCATTCAACGCGCCGAGCAGGGAGAATCATGGCAAGAAAGGGAGTGGACGGAGGACGGGGACGACGCCCCGGAGTGGTGACCTCGGCCAAGCGTGGTGGGCCGGGCCGCGGTTTCTGGACCGCGCTCGCCGCCATCGCCATCGTGGGCATCGTCGCCCTCGCATGGGTCGCATCGCGTCCGAAGACGACGGTCTCGCAGATCGACCCCAACCTGCCCCCGCTCAAGGCGCAGGGTTACGTGCTCGGCTCACCGACGGCACCGGTGGAGGTGATCGAGTTCGCCGACTTCGAGTGCCCGGCGTGCGGCCAGTACGCCGTGCTCACCGAGCCACAGGTGCGCAGCGAGCTGGTGAACACGGGGAAGGTGCGCATCCGCTACATGGACTTCCCGCTCAACATTCACCGCAACACGTGGGACGCGTCGCTCGCCGCGGCGTGCGCCAACGACCAGGGAAAGTTCTGGGAGATGCATGACGCGCTGTTCGCCAACCAGGACAAGTGGAACGGCGAGGCGACGAGTCGACCGCGCGGTCCGATCTCCGACCTGGCAAAGAGCATCGGCCTCGACATGAACAAGTACGGGGCGTGCATGGACAACGACACGCATCGCGCGCAGATCCAGGCCAGCGAGCAGGAGGCGATCCGGCGTCAGATCGGCCAGACGCCGACGTTCATCATCAATGGCACCGTGGTGCCGGGCGCGATCCCCTACGACGCGTTCAAGCGCTACGTGGACGAGGCGATCAAGAACGCGCCGGCGAAGACGGATTCCGCGAGCGCGACGACGCAGCCCGCGGCCGCGCCGGCCGGCAGCTCCGCCACCAAGCCGACGCCGTGAACAAGCGCATGCTCGCGGCGCTCGTCGCGCTGGCGGGATTGTTCGTTGCCACCTACCTGAGCCTCTACAAGCTCGGCATCATCGGTACGCTCGCCTGCAGCGTGGGCTCGTGCGAGACGGTGCAGCTCTCGAAATGGGCCTCGCTGTTCGGCGCGCCGGTGGCGGTGTGGGGGGTGCTGTTCTACGTCGCCGTGCTCGCGGTGTCGCTGGCCGGGCTGAGCGCGCCACTGGCCGACAGCCGGCGCGTGTCGCAGCTGCTCGTGGCGATGACGGGATTCGGCGTGCTGTTCTCGCTCTGGCTCACCTGGCTGGAGCTGTTCGTCATCCACGCCATCTGTACCTACTGCGTGATCTCGGCGATCCTCGTCGCGATCCTGTGCATCATCTCGCTGCTGGACCTGCGCGACGTGAACGCCATCCAGGACGACGCCCTCGCCGCCGCCGCGGCACAGCTCCGGGTAACCGGGTACGGCCAGTCGATCCGGAACACCCAGGAAGTCAGCATCCGCGCGATCAACGCGAAGGGCGAGGACGAGAGCGAAAAGCGATAGGAGCGGACACGACGGGATCGACGGAGATTGCCGGATCCGTTCCGTGTCCGTCCATCACGCTGCTCATCGCCCTCCGACGAGAGGTCCTACGCGCGCTTGGCCCGGGCGGCGCTGGCGTCGCCGATGCGGAGGGGCGGACGTGAATCCTCGGGGACGTCGGCGGCGCCTTCCTCACGGGAGCGACGGCGATATGGCACGAGATCCTGACCCAGGATGACCAGCGTCCGCGTCGCCACGGTGCTGGCGAGCGGCTCTGGAATGGACATCTGCCGGATGTAGGAGTCGATCGCGCGGTCGAACGTCATGTCCTCGGCGAGCGTGTCGACGAACATGAGCGCGTTGTCCACGTGCGAACGGATGATGGACTCCTCGGCACGCGCCTGAGCGAGGCGCAGGCGCCGCTCGGCACCCGGGTCGATCTTGTGGGAGAAGATCTTCTCGGGGAAGAATCGACTGATGAATCCTGACATTGGTCTGGCCGTCGGTTGGGGCGGAGCGGTGGGGTGCAGGGAATGTACCAGTGCTGAAGTTCTGCGGAAAAGCATCAGGCAACGGCGAGCGCTGCGTACTTCGTACCAAGTACCGAAACCTGCAGAAAGGGCCCGAGAAAGCGCCGCTCACCAATCGCTCGGGACGATGGCTGACGCGCGAGGCTGCTCCTGGCCCTGCCAACCGCGTTGCCCGCCGTGCATTCTTGGGGTCCGCCCGTCAGTCCTGATACTTCGTACCTCGTACGAAGTACCCGCCCTTGCCCTGTCCAGCGTGCCCCGCCGCCTTCATCGGAACCTGACCGTCCAGGTCCTCGTTGCCATCGCGTTGGCGGTGGTGCTTGGGCTCGTCGCGCCGGACACGGCCAAGGCGATGCGGCCGCTCGGCGACATGTTCGTGAACCTGATCAAGATGGTGATCGCGCCGGTCATCTTCCTCACCATCGTGCTCGGGATCGCCAACATGAGCGACCTGAAGAAGGTGGGGCGCGTGGGCGGGAAGGCGCTGCTCTACTTCGAGATCGTGAGCACGATCTCGCTCGCCATCGGGCTGTTCGTGGTGAACGTCACCAAGCCGGGCGCGGGGCTCGACGTCAGCTCCCTCGCCAAGGGCGACGTGTCGAAGTACACGGCGTCCGGCGCCGAGATGCAGTTCGTCGACTTCTTCACGCACATCGTGCCGTCCAGCGCCGTGGACGCCTTCGCCAAGGGGGACGTCCTCCAGGTGGTGTTCTTCGCCATCCTGTTCGGCGTGGCCCTGACCTCCCTCGGTGCGCGGGACCGCCAGCTCGTCGAGCTCCTCGAGCAGCTGTCCCAGGTCATCTTCCGCATCGTCGGCCTCGTGATGCGCGTGGCACCGATCGGCGCCTTCGGCGCGATGGCATTCACCGTCGGAGCGTTCGGCGTGAGGAGCCTGCTGCCGATGGGGCGCCTGATGCTCGACGTCTATCTCACGATGGCGCTGTTCATCTTCATCGTGCTCAACCTGATCCTGCGCTGGTACGGCTTCTCGCTGTGGGAATATCTGAAGTACATCCGCGAGGAGCTGGTGATCGTGCTCGGCACCTCATCGAGTGAGGCCGTCCTGCCGCGGATGCTCGACAAGATGGAGCGCTACGGCTGTTCCCGCACGGTGGTGGGCCTCGTCATCCCGGCCGGCTACTCGTTCAACCTGGACGGCACGAGCATCTACCTGTCGATGGCGGCGCTGTTCGTGGCGCAGGCGTTCGGCATCCAGCTCTCGATCGCGCAGCAGCTGAGCGTGCTCGGCGTGCTCATGTTGACGAGCAAGGGGGCCGCCGGGGTGACGGGCTCCGGGTTCATCGTGCTCGCCAGCACGCTCTCGGCGATGCGGGTGGTGCCGGTGGAGG
>Ga0157372_10001684_pt1 | contig 23902 bp, 20 predicted proteins | sample C55metaG_FD_115307 | JGI IMG/M metagenome (GOLD analysis project Ga0157372, IMG submission 115307) | Corn rhizosphere microbial communities from Kellogg Biological Station, Michigan, USA - C5-5 metaG | ecosystem: Host-associated > Plants > Roots > Rhizosphere > Soil | place: USA: Michigan... | reverse complement strand
CGGCGTGGCGTACAAGAAGGACATCGACGACATGCGCGAGTCGCCGGCGCTGGAGATCATGGACCTCATGGCGCAGAAGGGCGCGGTGGTGAGCTACCACGATCCGTACTGCCCGGAGATCAAGGACGACGGCCACACGCCGGCGGGCGCGGTGGGCAAGTCGGTCCCGCTGACGGACGCCGCGCTGAGCGGCGCCGACGCCGTGATCATCGTGACGGACCACTCGGACATCGACTACGCGAAGGTGCAGTCGCTGGCCAAGGTGCTGGTGGACACGCGGGCGGCGGTGGCGCGCGCGGAGCGCAAGGATCGCCGGGCGGCGGCGGCGATGGCCTGACGGGTCGGACGGAGGCGCTGCCACAACGAGGAGCCTGCCAGGGCGAATGCCCTGGCGGGCTCCTTGGTTTTTGCGCCACTTCTAGCGCAACCGGGGGGTTGTCGGGCGGTCTGGCCTGCTTCCTGACCAGTACGGCTGGCGAGTACCATGGCATAGATTCGTGGGTGCCAGCTGGAGGCCTCCAGTGAAGATTCAAATGATCACTCAGCCCGCCGATCCGAAGTGAGCTACTTTCCCCACCGACTGCCGGCTCTGCGGAATCGAGCGTTCTTCGCCTCGGACATCGTCCTGCTGTCGCTGTGCGCCCTCGTGGCGTTCGGGGCGCGCTACGACGGGCTGGGGGATCCAGACGTCGCGCGAAATCTCCGAGTGTTCGTGCTCTCGGCGGTGCCGCTCAAGATCCTCGTGCTGCTCTGGCTGGGGCTCTACCGGCGCCTCTGGCGCTACGCGAGCGTCGCCGACGTGGAAATCCTGCTCGCGGGAGCGGGAGTCTGCGCGCTCGTCGACATCTTCCTCGGCGCGGTGGCGCTCAGCGCCATCGGCCTGACCGCGGCGCCGATCTCGTTCGCCGTGATCCTGCTCGATGCCTGCCTCGGCGCCGTGGCGATCGCGATGCCGCGGATCGGCGTGCGGCTCGGTGCGCGCCGCGAGCGGCGGACCCGGAACGAGTTCTTCCGCCGTACGATCATCGTCGGTGCCGGCGCCGCGGGGGGGATGATCGTCCGCGAGCTGGTCGAGAACACCCAGCTCGACATGGTGCCGGTCGCCATCCTCGACGACGACCCGAGGAAGCACGGCCTCCGCTTGAACAATGTCCCCGTGCTCGGCGACCTTCGCGCGCTGGCGCGGATCGCGAAGGAGATCGGCGCGACGGACGTCGTGATCGCGATGCCGACCGCGCCGGGACGCGTCATTCGCGAAGTCGTGCGCGAGGCCCGCGCCGCCGGACTGGAGACGCGGACCGTGCCGGGATTGTTCGAGATCCTGTCCGGCGACAAGTACGTGAACGCGCTCCGTCAGATCGAGATCCAGGATCTGCTGCGCCGCGAGCCGATCAAGACGGACATCGAGCAGGTCGCCTCGCTGGTACGCAACCGCGTGGTCATGGTCACCGGCGCGGGCGGATCGATCGGGAGCGAGCTGTGTCGGCAGCTCGCGCGGCTCGGTCCGGCGAAGATCGTCGTCGTCGGACGTGGCGAGAACTCGATCTTCGAGCTCCTGCACGAGATGGGGCGATCGTTCCCCCATGTGCCCGTGCAGCCGGTGATCGCCGACGTCCGCGATCACGGGCGGATGGCGCAGGTCATCGGCAAGCACCGCCCGTACTCGTTCTTCCATGCCGCGGCACACAAGCACGTGCCGCTGATGGAGGCGAACGTCGCCGAGGCGGTGCTGAACAACGTGCTCGGCACGCAGAACGTAGTGACGCTGTGCAATGAGTTCGACGTCCGCCATTTCGTGCTCATCTCGACCGACAAGGCGGTGCGCCCGACGAGCGTGATGGGCGCGACGAAGCGCGTCGCCGAGCAGCTCGTGCACGAGTGCGCGATCGAGCGTGAGAGCGGGTACGTGTCGGTGCGGTTCGGCAACGTGCTCGGCAGCCGGGGGAGCGTCGTCCCGACGTTCATGAAGCAGATCGCCGACGGCGGGCCGGTGACGATCACGCACCCGGACATGACGCGGTACTTCATGACCATTCCAGAGGCCGTGCAGCTCGTGCTCCAGGCGGCGGCGCTGGGTGATCAGGGGGAAGTGTTCGTGCTCGACATGGGCGAGCCGGTGCGCGTCTCGGATCTCGCCATGGACCTCATCCGACTCTCCGGGCTCGAGCCGGGCGCCGACATCGAGGTGCACTTCACCGGGCCGCGCCCCGGCGAGAAGCTGTACGAGGAGCTGTTCTTCAAGGGGGCGCACGTCGTGCCGACGGATCACCCGAAGATCCTGCGGGCCAAGGACTCCGAATCGGCGAGCCACAACGCGGAGACGGTGGCCTCGCTGATTCGTGCGGCGTCGGAGAATCGCTCGGGCGGACAGATCCGGCGGCTGCTGCAGAGCCTCGTACCGGAATACTCGGGGGACCTGGACACCGGAGAGTACGATGCCGTTCCCGAGCTGCACGGCACGCCGGCCACTACCTCCTACGAAGAGACGACGCCAGCCGGCGGGACCGTGGTCGCCTCCGCCCGGATGGGCGATCGCGCGGGCCGATGACGGAGCGAACGGCGTCCGCCCGCTACATTACGCGACGATAACCGACGACACAGATCTCGACTGAGGTGAGAGTGCAACGGGTTTTGGTTACCGGCAGCAGTGGTCTGATCGGCTCCGAGGCGGTGGAGAGCTACGACCGGAGAGGGTACGAAGTTCACGGCGTCGACAACAACATGCGGCGGGAGTTCTTCGGCCCCAAAGGCGACACGCGATGGAATCGCGATCGGCTCATGGCGTCGACGCGGAACTTCACGCACCACGAGGTCGACATCCGTGACCGCAACGCGGTGTTCGAGCTGTTCCGGACCCACACGTTCGATCTGATCATCCACTGTGCGGCCCAGCCGTCGCACGATCGCGCCGCGGCGATCCCGCTGGACGATTTCGACGTCAACGCCGTCGGCACGCTCAATCTGCTCGAGGCCACGCGCCGGCATGCGCCCGACGCGGTCTTCTGCTTCATGAGCACGAACAAGGTGTACGGCGACGCGCCGAACGAGATCCCGCTCGTCGAGACGGCGACGCGCTGGGAGTACGCGCGCCCGGAGGACTACGAGGGCGTCACCGAGCAATGTCGCATCGATCAGTGCCTGCACTCGCTGTTCGGCGCCTCGAAGGTCGCGGCGGACGTGCTGACGCAGGAGTACGGCCGCTACTTCGGCATGAAGACGGGCACCTTCCGCGGGGGCTGTCTCACCGGCGCGAACCACTCGGGGGTGGAGCTGCACGGCTTCCTGAGCTACCTCGTGAAGGTCGCGGCGCAGGACGGCGAGTACCGCGTGTTCGGCTACAAGGCGAAGCAGGTGCGCGACCAGATCCACAGCGCCGACGTGATCGCCGCGTTCGATGCGTTCGCGGCGGACCCGCGCCCCGGGGAGGTCTACAACCTGGGTGGGGGACGCGAGAACAGCCTGTCGATGATGGAAGCGTTCGCGATGCTCGAGAATCGTCTCGGGCGACCGGTGCGCTGGGAATACGACGAGCAGAATCGTCGCGGCGATCACATCTGCTACATCTCCGATCTCGCGAAGCTGAAGTCGCACTACCCGCAGTGGTCGATCACGCGGAAGCTCGACGACATCGTCGACGAGATGCTCGAGTTCGAGCTGCAGCGCCTGGCGACGGTGTAGCTTCGCGGATGCGGCGCAAGATCCTCCTCATCTCGCAGGTCTACGCTCCCGATCCGGCTGCCGTCGCGCGGCTCGTCGCGGACGTCGGCGTGGAGCTCGCCCAGCGTGGCCACGAGGTGGTCGTGCTGACGGCGGATCGCGGCTACGACGATCCGACCATCCGATACGCCTCGGCGCGCACGCCCGAAGGGATAGACGTCCGCCGCCTCCCATTCTGCTCGTTCGGCAAGGGGCGGATGGCGCTCCGCGTGCTCGGCGGCGTGTCCTTCACGCTCCAGGCGGCGCTGCGTGGCCTGACGATCCCCGGGATCGACACGGTCGTCGTCAGCACGTCACCGCCGATGGCGGCGCTGGCCGCGGTCGTCATCAACGCGCTCCGCAAGACGCGCGTCGTGTACTGGCCGATGGACCTGAATCCGGATCAGGCCGTGACGCTCGGCCTCGCCAATCCGCGCAGCCGCATGGTCCGCGCGCTGGAGTGGATGAATCGCGCCGTCCTCCGTCGCGCCGAAACGGTCGTCGCGCTGGACCAGGCGATGGCGCGGCGACTCACGGCGAAGGCGCCGGTCGCATCGAAGATCGTCATCGTGCCGCCGTGGCCGGAGGAAGCCGACGTGACGCCCGTGGCGCGCACGGAGAATCCCTTCCTCGAGCAGCACGGCCTCGCGGGAAAGCGCGTCGTCATGTACAGCGGCACGCTCGGCCCGTCCAATCCGGTGACGACGCTGCTCGACGCCGCCGCGCAATTCGAGGGCGATCCGCGGCTCGTCTTCCTGTTCGTCGGCGGCGGGACCGGGATGGCCGAGGTGAAGGCGCGCAACCGGCCGAACGTGCGCTGTCTGCCGTACGAGCCGCTGGCCCGGATGCGCTACTCACTCTCGGCGGGCGACGTCCAGGTCGTGTCGCTGGGAGACGAGATGGCCGGCATCGTGCACCCGTGCAAGGTCTACGGCGCCATGGGCATCGCGCGCCCGATCCTGTTCCTCGGCCCGCCCGATTCGCACGTGTCGGAGATGATGGCGCAGGCCAGCTTCGGCTGGCAGGTGCGCCACGGCGACGTCGCCGGCGCGGTGGCGGCGCTGCGCGAGATCCTCGCCGCGGATGCGGAATCGCTGGAGCGAAAGGGCGAGCTCGCGCGCGACCTGATTCAGCGCGACCGCACGCGCCGCATCTCGTGCGGACGCGTCTGCGATGCGATCGAGGCAGGGCACGGTGTCGCAGACGCGCGGCCGAGCCTCTCAGTGCCCGGGCCGCGCATGACGTCGGTCACCTGACCGACGTTTCGCCGAGACGTTCGCCGCGATAGGCTCCGCTCATCACGCGCTCCGTCCAGGTGGCGTTGCGCAGATACCACTGCACCGTCTTGCGGAGCCCCGACTCGAAGTCCTCACTCGGTGACCAGCCGAGCTCGCGGCGGATCTTGCTCGGGTCGATGGCGTAGCGGTGATCGTGGCCCGGTCGATCGGTGACGAACTCGATCAACCGTTCGTGCTGGCGGCCGGCGTCCGGCCTGAGCTCGTCGAGCAATGCACAGATCGCCCGCACGACGTCGATGTTCCGGCGCTCGTTCCCGCCGCCGATGTTGTACGTCTCGCCCGGCGCGCCCTTCGCCACGACGGTGCGCAACGCACGAGCGTGGTCGTCGACGAACAACCAGTCACGGACGTTCTCGCCTCGGCCGTAGACCGGCAGCCGATCCCCCGCCATCGCCTTGAGGATCGTGAGCGGGATCAACTTCTCCGGGAACTGGTAGGGCCCGTAGTTGTTGGAGCAGTTCGTCACGACGACGGGCAGGCCGTACGTCCGGTGCCATGCCCGCGCGAGATGGTCCGACCCCGCCTTGCTCGCCGAGTATGGAGAGCTCGGCGCATATGGCGTCGATTCGATGAAGAATCCGTCGTCGCCAAGGGAGCCGAAGACTTCGTCGGTCGAGACGTGGACGAGCCGGAACGCGTCCCGCCGAGCTGCCGGAAGCGCACGCCAGTAGCGCAGTGCTTCCTGCAACAGGGTGAACGTGCCCACGAGGTTGGTGTGGACGAACGCCGCCGGCCCGTCGATCGAGCGATCCACGTGCGACTCGGCCGCCAGATGGAGGACGGCATCGGGCTGCTCATGCTCGAACACGGCGCGCAGCGCGGGGCCGTCGCAGATGTCCACCTGGTGGAACGCGTGTCTCGGGTGCTCCCGCGCCTCGCCGAGGGATTCCAGGTTGCCGGCGTAGGTCAGCGCGTCGACGTCGACGACGCGATGCTCGGTCTCGGCGATGAGCTGACGCACGAGCGCCGATCCGATGAAGCCGGCGCCGCCGGTGATGAGATACGTGGCCACTGCGTCGGGAGAGAGAAGGGAGCGAAGGCGCCGCTGCCGCGGCGCGGAGCCGGTCGCCCGCGCAATATGTCGCTACGATCGCGCGGGAGGTAGCTCGTCGAGGAAGCGCGCGAGGCCGTCGCGCCAGTCGGGGAGAGGGCCGGCCAACAGCCCCTCGAGCCGGGTCGTGCACAGCGCGCTGTACGCGGGGCGTCGAGCGGGGGTCGGATAGTCGGCGGTCGCGCAGGGGGAGAGGAGTGCCGCGGCCCCCGCGCGAGCGAAGACCTCGCGCGCGAACTCGAACCACGTCGTCGCGCCGCCTCCGTTCGTCGCGTGCACGATGCCGGAGGCGCGCTGCGCGACCAGCCGCCATGTCGCTTCGGCGAGGTCGCGCGTGTAGGTGGGGCGGCCTGTCTGGTCGTTCACGACGCGCGTCGGCAACCCGGCGGTCGCGCGCTCCCACATCGTGCGTGGGAACGACTTGCCGGCCCGTCCGAACAGCCACTGCGTGCGGAGCACGAGCGCGTGTGCGCCGCTCGAGAGCACGGCCTGCTCGCCGTGCAGCTTGCTCTCCCCGTACGCGTTCACCGGCGCGACGGGATCGTCCTCCGAATACGGCGCGCTGGCGGTGCCGGCAAAGACGTAGTCCGTGCTGAAGTGCACCATGGCGACGCCGCGTCGTGCCGCCTCGCCGGCGATGTGGCCGGGGGCGACGCCGTTCACCGCCTCCGCGACGGGGCGTTCCGACTCGGCGCGATCGACTGCGGTGTAGGCGGCGGCGTTGATCACCCAGTCGGCGCGCGCGTCATCGAGCGCCGACGCCACCTGCGCACGGTCGGTGATGTCCACGTCGCCGATGTCGAGCGCGACGACCGACGTCCCGCGTGGTGCCGTCGCGCAGAGATCGGTCCCGAGCATGCCCGCCGCACCGAAGATCAGGACGCGCATCGAAACCCGGCCTCGGAGGATACCCGGGCGATCACGGCACGTAGCGCGGTAGATCCACTCGCGACGGATCGAGACCGGCGTAGCGCTGATCCTTGGGCGACAAAATTGGGTCGGACACCGGCCACGAGATCCCTATGGACTCGTCCGACCAGAGCACTCCGCGGTCGTCCTCGGGGACGTAGAGGTCGGTGCACTTGTAGATGACGTCGGCGACGGGCGAGAGCGTGCAGAATCCATGCGCGAAGCCGCCCGGGATCCACACGTAGCGTGGCGCGTCGCCGCTCAACGTGAGGCCCACCCATCGGCCGAAGGTGGGCGATCCGACGCGGATGTCCACGGCGACGTCGAAGATCTCGCCGCGCACGCATGTGATCAGCTTTCCCTGGGGCCGATGCAGCTGGTAATGCAGCCCACGCAGGACGCGCTCCGTCGATCGCGAATGGTTGTCCTGCAGGAACGACGTCGGCAAACCCTCGCCGACATGGCGCGCGAACACGTCGACGTTGAACGATTCGTAGAAGAAGCCGCGGTCGTCGCGAAAGAGTCGTGGCTCGATCACCAGGACTCCGGGCAACTCGGTCCGTTCGATCTTCACGCGGGAACCGCGCCCGCCGAGAGCTCGATCAGGTAGCGCCCGTAGTCGCTCTTCGCGAGCGGTGCCGCAAGCGCGCGCAGCCCTGCCGCGTCCACGTACCCCATCCGGTACGCCACTTCCTCGATGGAGCCGACGAGCAGTCCCTGCCGCTGCTCCACGACCGCGATGAGGTTCGACGCCTCGAGCAGCGACTGATGCGTGCCCGTATCGAGCCACGCGATGCCGCGCCCCATCAGCTCGACGTTGAGGCGGCCGGCTTCGAGGTATCGGGTGTTCACGTCGGTGATCTCGAGCTCACCCCGCGCCGATGGGCGCAGGCTCCGCGCGATCCGCACGACCTCGTTGTCGTAGAAGTAGAGACCGACGACCGCGTAGTGCGAGCGGGGACGCGCCGGCTTCTCCTCGATGTTCAGTGCGCGTCCATTGGCGTCGAACTCCACGACACCATAGCGCTCCGGATCCTTGACGTAGTAGCCGAAGACCGTGGCTCCCTTCGGATCGCGCGCCACGCGTTGCAGCTGCTCGGGAAGCCCGTGCCCGAAGAAGAGGTTGTCGCCGAGGACGAGCGCCACGCTGTCGTCGCCGATGAAGTCGGCGCCGATGATGAACGCCTGCGCGAGCCCCTCCGGCTGCGGCTGCTCGGCGTACTCGATGCGGATGCCCAGCTCCGCGCCACTGCCGAGCAGGTCGCGGAATCGCGGCAGATCGGCGGGCGTCGAGATGACGAGGATGTCGCGGATCCCGCTGAGCATGAGGGTGCTCAGGGGATAGTAGATCATCGGCTTGTTGTAGATCGCCAACAACTGCTTGCTGACGACGCGCGTCACCGGATGAAGCCGGGTGCCCGCGCCACCAGCCAGGATTATGCCTTTCATGCAGCGGAGGTTCGGGAAATCTCGAGGGGCCCACGAAGCAGGAGTGCGTATAATAGCGATGCCGTTCGGCAGGGCGGAACCGCACGCACTTCTCTTGTTCACGCCGGGAGCGGGGTCTACTTTCCGCCTCGGGCGCAGATCCCCGTTGGCGCCGCAATCGTGGCGGATCCGCTTCCCAGGGCTCGATGGCACTCACTCGACGACTCCGCATCTTCTCCCGCTGGCTCACGGGGCACCGGAACGGGGTGTCGGCGAGCGATCTGGTGCGCTTCCTCACCGGTCCTACCTGCGCCGCCGAGAGTCGGGAGTACATCGAGTCCGTCACCGAACACGGGGACGACGTCGTGGTTCGTTTGCGCGGCGTCCAGCGGCCACTCCACTGGCCGAGAGGCGAGGCGCTGTATCCGCTCTACATGGTGCTCGCGGAGACGCTCAATCCCGAGAACTGGCATTACTACGAGATCGCCGAGACGCGGGTCACCGGTGACGACATCGTGGCCGACTGCGGTGCGGCCGAAGGGATCTTCGCCCTCCTCGTGCAGTCGAGAGCGCGCTGCGTGTACGCCATCGAACCCTCGCCGCACTGGACGGCGTCGCTGGAGCGGACCTTCGCCGACGCGACGAACGTGACGGTGCTGCCCGTCGCCATCGGCGCGGCGCAAGGCCAGGCGTATCTGTCGGGAGGTGCGCTCGACTCCACCGTATCGGCCGACGGGCGCAGTGGCGGCCACGCGGTCACCGTCGAGACGATCGACCATCTCTTTGCCGATCAGGACCGCGCGCTGACATATCTCAAGGCCGACCTCGAAGGATTCGAGCTGGAGATGCTGGAAGGGGCACGGCGCACCATTGCGCGGTACCGGCCGAAGATCGCGATCACGACCTATCACTGCGCGGACCACGCCGAGCGGATCGCCGCCTTCCTGCGGGACGTGGAGCCCCGCTATCGCGTGCGCACGAAAGGCATCGATGCCGACACCGGCTCGCCCGTGATGCTGCACGCTTGGGTGCCCAGCGGACCGACGTGAGCGCGCCACGCACGCACGAGCCGCTGCACGCCCGGCCGGGGATCGTGCCGAAGGTCATTCGCTCGACGATGCGGCTCACCGCGCGATGGTGGAAGCTCCGCGCCGCCGTCACGACCGCGCCGCAGCAGGCGCCGCTGTCCGTCGTCGTGCGCGACGCACGCGAGATCCTCGTCGTGGCCCTCGCCGAAGCGGGCGACATGGTGTTGCTCTCCGTCTTCCTGCGCGGGCTTCGTCGGCTCGCGCCAGCGGCGCGCGTCACGCTCGTCTGTCTTCCGAGTGCGCGTGTGCTCTACGAGGCGTCGCCCGACGTCGACGAGGTGATCACCTACGACGCCGTGGCGCCGCGTGTGCTCCGTCCTCTCCTGCTGCCGCGACGCGCGCGCGCCTTCGCACGACGCCAGCTCGCCCGCCGGTTCGACCTCGCGATCGTGCCGCGGTGGGACACCGACCATCACCTCGCCTCCCTCGTCGCGCTGCACAGCCGCGCCCCACGGCGCCTGTGGCACGGTGAGCGCGCGTATGCACGCAAGGCAACGCTGAACGCGGGATTCGATACGCTGTTCACGGACGTCGTGCGGTCCACCGACGTGGCGCACGAAGTCGAACGGCATCTGGTCATGCTCCACGCGATGGGCGCCGCGGCTCCGTCACCGGAGCTCGGTCTCGCGCTCACGGACGACGACCGGCGACGCGCCGCCGACGCGTTGGCCTCGATCGATGCCACGAAGCCGCTGATCGCGTTCGGCATCGGCGCCGCACACCCGAAGCGGCGCTGGCCGGTCGCGCGCTTCGCCGAGGTCGGCCGAGCACTGCAGCGAGCACACGACGCCCGAATAGTCGTGGTGGGTGGACCGGCGGATGGGTCGCCGCAGCACGACCTCCTCGGCGAGCTCGGGGCGAGCGCGTTGGGGCTGGCGGGCCCACTGACGCTCCGAGAGTCTGCCGCGGTGCTCGCGCGCTGTCACCTCTTCGTCGGCAGTGATTCGGCGCCCATGCACCTGGCCGCGGCGATGGGTGTCCCCTGCGTCGAGATCTCGTGCCACCCGACGGGCGGTGATCCGCTGCACAACAATGCGCCCGAGCGATTCGCCCCGTGGGGCGTACCGAGCCGGATCGTCCGGCCCGCCGCCGCCGTGCCGCCATGCACGGCGCAATGCGACGCAGACGTAGCGCACTGCATTCTCGCCGTCACCCCCGCCATGGTGCTCGCGGCTGCGGGCGACCTGCTGGGACAAAGCGAGACCATCCGGGCTCGGGCTTCCATGGATGATCCGCGCTGATCCGGTCGCGCGGCGCGGTCCAGGTCGTCGGCGGGGTGAGTGGCTCCGCCCGCTCATTATGTTTGAGCGGGGAAGAGAGCACGTGACGCCAGCGGAGGGGTAGTTGCGGTCCGATTTCGCATCCGTACAACGAGCCAGACCCAGCACCGCCGGCAATGCCGCGATCAGCCTCGTCGGCGCGATCGCGCCCGCGCTCGTCGCGCTCGTCGCCATTCCGGGCCTCGTGCACACCCTGGGAGCCGAACTCTTCGGGCTCCTCTCGTTCATCTGGATCGTGTTCGGCACCTTCGCGGTGCTCGACTTCGGGACCGGGCGCGCGACGACGAAGTTCGTCGCCGAGTTGCTCGCGCGTGAGCGCGGCGCCGACATCCCGGCGCTCTTCTGGAGTGCCTCGGCGATCAATCTCGGCATCGGCATGTGCTGCGGTCTGCTGCTCTTCGCGCTCGCGCCCTGGTTCAGCGCGCACGTCGTGAAGGTACCGGCGACCCTCCAGCCGACGGCCACGACCGCGCTGCGACTGACCGCGTTCGCGTTGCCATGGGTCGTGCTGGGCGGCGTCTTCCGCAGTGCGCTGGAGGGGCTGCAGCGGTTCGATCTCTCCAACGCCGTGCAGCTGCCCGTGAGTGCGCTGAACTACATCGCGCCACTCGTCGTCGCGCGTGGCGGCGCGACGCTCCCCTGGGTAGTGGCCTCCGTCTGCCTGACGCGTATCTGCGCGGTGCCACCGCTGCTGGTGCTCTGTCGCCGGCAGCTGCCGATGCTCGGACGGCCCCGGATCGAGCGGCAGGAGCTGCGACGACTGCTGCACTTCGGCAGTTGGCTCACGGTCTCCAACGTGGTCGGGCCGCTGCTGCTCAGTCTCGACCGACTCTTCGTCGGCTCGATCCTCGGCGCGCGCGCGCTCGGTCTGTATGCGCCCGTGTACGAGCTCGTCACGCGGTTGTCGCTGATCCCCGCGAGCGTGATGTCGGCGCTCTTTCCGGCGTTCAGCATGCTCACGGACCGAAGCGCCGACGAGGTCCGCCGGGCGATGCGTCGCGCGCAACGCGTGCTGGCGCTGCTGATGCTCCCCGTGCTGATCGGGGGCGTGTCGTTCGCCCCGATCATCCTGCGGCTCTGGCTCCGGACCGCGCAGACGCCGGCGTCCGTCGCCGCCATGCAACTGCTGCTGATCGGCGTCGTGGCGCTCTCGATCGGCGCCGTGCCGTTCACGCTCGTCCAGGCGTTGGGGAAGCCGAGGTGGTCGGCGACGATCCACGTCATCGAGCTGCCGATCCACGCCGCGGTGACCTGGTGGGCCGTCTCCCGGTTCGGCGTCGTCGGCGCGGCGGCCGCGTGGAGTCTTCGCGCGCTCTACGACGCGGCACTGTTCGACGCGGCGGTCACGCGCATGATCGGCCGCCGCGCGCACGCGATGCTCGAGGTCTCGCTTCGGGTCACCGGGGCGATGGTGGTCGGGGCGACTATATTGTCGACGCTGGCGGCGTGGGCCACGGTGCGGCCGACCGCGCTGGCCGTGTCCGGCGCCGTGATGGTCCTGGCGTACGCCATCGTGGCCTGGCATTGGGCGCTGGAATCGAGCGAGCGGGAGGCCGTGCTGTGGCGGGTGCGGCGCCGCACGCTCCGCGGGGCGCCGGGCCTCGCCCGCGAATCGATCACCGAACCGGTCCGAGACACGACGAGCACTCTGTGAGCATCACGAGCACGGAAGCACGCAATGAAGGGATCGCCACGGAGGAGGTGGCGGACTGTCTGATCTGCGGCGCACGGGGCACGACGCTGCACCCGGCGCTGCGCGATCGCGTCTTCGGAGCGCCGGGCGTGTGGCGTATGGCGGAGTGCCGGCGCTGCGAGCTCGCGTGGCTCGATCCGCGTCCCACGCCAGCCGACATCGGGAAGGCCTACGCGACGTACTACACGCACGCCTCCCAGCAGGCGGGCAACGTGTTCCGTACCGTGGTCCCGTCCGCCGATCGCGCCGAGCGGCTGCGTCATCGCGTCGCTGGCTGGTTCCGGGATGCGGCGGAGTCGGTGCGCGCGCGCCGGCTCGGGTATGCGGGATCGTCCACGTCGCTCGGCGTCTCGATGCTGAGCCGCGTCCTCGAGGTCGTGCCGGTCGCGCGCGACAGCGCCGTCCTGAGCGTGGCGAATCTGCCGCCGGGGAAAGGACGCAAGCTCCTCGATGTCGGAAGCGGAAGCGGCGACTTCCTGCTGCGCATGCGTGCGCGCGGATGGACGGTGCTCGGCGTCGAGCCCGATCCGGTCGCCGCCGCGGCGGCACGCGCCAAGGATCTCGATGTGCGCGACGGGATGCTGGCCGACGCCGAGTTCCCCGACGACACGTTCGACGCGATCGTGCTGTCGCACGTCATCGAGCACGTGCACGATCCCATCGCACTGCTGCGCGAGTGCGGCCGCGTGCTGCGTCCCGGCGGCGTGCTCGTGCTGATGACGCCGAACCTCACGAGTGTCGGCCACCGCCGCTTCGGGGCCGACTGGCGCGGCCTCGAGCCGCCGCGGCATCTGCACGTCTTCTCCGTCGGCTCGCTGGCCGCGTGCGCGCGCGCGGTGGGGCTGACGGTGTCCGAGGTGCGCACGAGCGCCCGGCTCGTGCGGGGGATCTGGTGGGTAAGCGAGTCGATCCGCCACAGCAACGGCGGGCGGCACCGCGCGCCCGGCATCGGCGCCTACCTCGCGAGCTGGGGCATGTCGCTCGTCGAGGACGTCATGCGCATCCCGGATGCGACATCCTCGGAGGAGATCATCCTGTTCGCGACCAAGGTGCCTCCCGCTCCGCCCGCACGATGATGCCGAAGCTGTCGATCGTCATCGTCAGCTACTTCGTGCGCCAGGAAGTGGAGGACTGTCTCGACGAGCTGCGCAAGTCCGACCTCCCGATGGAAGTGTTCGTCGTCGACAACGCCTCGACGGACGGCACGTACGAGATGCTGCAGGAGCGGTATGCCGACTGGCCCGCGCTCATCGGGATCCGCAGCCCGGTCAATCTCGGGCTCGCCCGGGCGAACAACGTCCCGCTCGACCGGCTGACCGGCGAGTACACGCTCATCCTCAACCCCGACACCATCCCGACGCCGGAGCTGCTGCGCGAGCTGATCGAGTATCTCGACGCGCATCCGGATGTCGGCGTGGTGGGACCACTGAGCCTGTACGGGGACGGCACGCCGCACTCGTCGTTCCATCATCGGTGGACGCTCCTCCACATCATCCTCTGGAGCACCGTGCCCCGCCGGTGGACGAGCTGGTGGTACGACCGGCCGGCCCGCCTGCTGCGAGAGCGCGACGTGATGTTCGTCTCGGGGGCGTGCCTGTTGATCCGGACCGCGACGTTCAAGCAGATCGGCGGATACGACGACGCCTATTTCCTCGCCGTCGAGGATGCGGCGGATCTCTGTCGCCGCGCGGCGGCGACGGGGCTGCGCGTCGTCTATCATCCGCAGGCGTCGATCGTGCACTACGGTGCGCGAAGCAGCGCGAATGCCGCGGTCAAACCGTTCTCGCTGCTCAAGGCGCGCGAGGGGCATCTGCACTACGCGCGCAAGTGGTACGGCGCGTCGGGCGAGGCGCTGATCTACGCGTGGCTGCAGCTCATGTCGGTGCTGAAGATCCTCGCGCTGCTCGTGACGGCACCGGTCGGCTTCGCGCGTCGGATGGCGAGCATCAAGGCGCACCTGTTCGTGCTGCGGCGACTTCGGACCGGCACTGCCGGTTGAGGACGTGAGCGCACCACAACGCGGTCCGCTGTGCACGATCGCGATCCCGGTCTATCACCGGATGGAGAAGGCGCTCGCCTTTGCCGCCGTCGAGTCGGCGCTCGCCGAGGAGCGGGCGGACGTCGAGATCCTCGTGATCGACGATCACACGACAGACGGCACGTGGGGCCGGCTCACCGCGCTCGTCACCGACCCGCGCGCGCGGCTGCTTCGCAACGAGCGCAATCTGGGACTCTTCCAGAACTTCAACCGCTGCCTGGACGAAGCACGCGGCCAGTACGTGCGCATCCTGTGCTCCGACGACATGCTCGAGCCGGGCTCGCTGAACGACGAGCTGGCGGTCATGCAGCGGCATCCGGACATGGCCCTGCTGACGACGCGCGGGCTCCGCGTCGCGCCGGACGGCCGCGTGCTCGGGCGGCAGGCCGCCGCGCTGCGCGAGGGACGCTACCGCGGTGATCGGGGCATCGCCGCGGTGCTGCGCAGCAACGCCGACACCGGCTACAACTCGCTCAATTACCCGTCGGGCATCCTGATCCGAAAGACCGCGGCGGACCGCGCCGGTCGCTTCCGGGCCGACATGCGGATGTCGGGCGACGTCGAGTACTTCCTTCGCGTGCTCCGGCATGGCGCACTCGGCGTGCTGCATCGCGTCGGGTGCCGGATCACGGTGCACCCGGATCAGATGGGCGCACGGCTGTCGCTCGAGCCGGTCGTGATGCAGGAGCTGTTCGAGCTGATCGAGGAATTCCGCCCGGTCCTGCGCGGCCAGGACGCCGAGGCGAGGGTGGAGCGCGCGACGGCGGGGTTGAGCAGTTGGCTGGCCGCGCGCGCCGCCGCACGCGGCGACCTTCGCTCCGCCGCGGCGCACGTCGAGGTGGCACGGCGTCATGGGGCAGGCCGCGGCGGCATGATCGCAGGCTTCATGACCCTGCTCGCGCGGCGCGCCCGATGGACCATCCGGGGTCCGTTCGCCTCGCGCGATCTACGCCCGGACGCGCCGCTCTAGTCGCGCTTCACGCGACGCGCTCCGTCCGCTGACGGCGACGGCGAAGCGCCTTCCAGGGATGCAGGAGATCGGTCACGGCCTCGCGGCGCAGGCGGAGGAACTCCTCGTAATCCGACGTCGCCTGCACGCTCGGGTGCGACAGCGTCTCCCGGACGAAAGCGATCGCCATCCCGAGGAAGGTCCCGAGCACGATGCCGATCAGCGTGAACTTCACGACGCCGCGGGGATCCGGACGGACGGGAAGGCTCGGGCTTTCCACGATCGTGACGGTCGGCGTGTCGCGTACCTCTTCGATCTTCGCCTGCTCGAGGGACTGTTGCAGCGTCGTGACGACCTGGCGCAGCAGCATGACGTCCGCCTGGAGGCGCTCGTACGCAAACACCAGCGACGGCGAATTGCGATAGTCGCGATTCGACTGGAGGAACGACTGCAGACGATCCTCCGACACGCGCAGCTCGCCCTTCACCGTCGTGAGCCGCTCCTCGGCGAAGCGCCGCTCCTCGCTCGCGCGCGACTGCCGACGTCGCAGATTGAAGTCGCCGAGGAGCGTGAGCAGGCGCTGGTTGATCTGCTGGGCGAGCTCCGGCATGGCCGCCGTCACCCGGACGGTCACCACGTTCGTGCGTGGAGACACGTACACGTCCACCGCCTTCGCCAGTCGGTCGATCGCCGCCTCGCGGCGCAGGGCGGGCGTCGTGCCCTTCGCGCGATAGAAGTCCACGAGCGTCGTGGGGCGCGCGCCCGAACCCGGCATCGCGAACGCCGTCGTCGCCGTCGCGCCGAGGATCTCGCGCGATTGCAGGAGATCGGCGTAGAACTGCGGCGATTCTCCGCCGCTCGCCCCGGGCAACATGAGCCCGAGCTGCGCCGCGAGGCCGCTCATCGCCGATTGGCGGCCCTCGGTCATGAACGAGGAGCTCGAGCCGTACACCCGCTCGCGCAGGAACGACCACGAGCCGGCAGCGATGCCCAGCGCCACGGCGAATCCCAGCACGAGCGCGCGCTGGCGCAGCAGCGCGTTGAGGGCCATGAAGATGGAGCCCTCGCTGAACAGCGCTTCTTCTCGTGGCGGGATTGGCGCGGGTGGCGTCGCCGGAGGGTAGCCGCCCGGGGCGGGGGAGAAGGTGTGGGTCATCGAGCGGGTCTCGTCAACGCGACGTCGCGAACGGTGGAAGGAGGGCAGTGACGCACGTCAACCGGTCGCCGGCGGCGAATGCCACGTGGGAAGAACCATATCGGCGCGCGCCGGCATTTCCGATCCCCGCCGGAGGTGCGCCAGTCCACTGCAGATGATCATCGGTGCCCAGATCGTCGGGACGAACCACAGCACGTCCACGAGATCGATGAAGACCACCATCAACATCCCGGCGACGAGCACGCCCGCGACCACACGATCGCCGATCCAGGCACTCTCGCGGATCACGCGGAGGTTCAGCCACAGGAACGCCGCGAGGATCGGAATGATGAGGAAGGACAGCTGGGACGCCAGAGCATACACGCCCATGTTGATCTGCGGCAGCGTGCCGACGTTGCGGAGGGTGCTGCCACTGTACCCGATCCCCATCGGATGGGCGGTGAGATAGGCATCGAGCACCGAGAAGCTCCGGCCGCCTCCCTCGTCGCCATGGAGACCCAGGCTCACGATCTTCTCGATCAACCCGCCGTACTGCGCGCCGAACCTGGAGACGAGGATGAACCCGACCGCGACGGCGGGGATCAGCCACTTCACGGCGGACGGCCGGACCACCTGACGGAAGAGGAGCACGCCGGTGATGACGACGTAGCCGGCAAGGAAGCTCATGCTCGATGCCGAGAAGTTCACGAGCGTCACCAGGCAGAACAACAGCATCGGGATCCAGCGCCGCCGCTTTATCGCGACCCAGGCGAAGCAGGGGAAGAGCAGGATCAGGAACTTGCCGAAGTGGCCGCGCTCGATCGAGACCGCGCCGAAGGAGGGGATGCCGGTGAAGCCCGCATCCCAGTAGGTGCCGTAGGGTCGCGTGCCCGACAGGAAGACGCCCGTCTGGATGAAGTAGATGAGGATCGCGACCACGCCGAAGCGCACCATCGCCTCCATCAGCACCTCGAAATCTTCCCGCGTGCGATAGAGCGACTCCATCCCGATGGCGATGATCCCCAGCACGAAGATGCGCGCCACGAGCACGCCACGCATGATTGCCGTGCCGTTGTCGGGCACGAGCGTGGTGTCGAAGGCGGAGACGAGCGCCGCATGCGTGAACAAGGCGAGCCCGCCGAGGAGGAGCGGGATGCCGACGCGGCGCACGTCCATGCGAAGGCCGCCGAGCATCAGCAGGAGGATCCAGAGCGCCGCGAGCGATCCGGCGATCTCGTTGACGTGCAGCCCGCCGACGATCGTGAACACGGGATTGTTGTAGACCGATCCGGCAAAGAAGAGCGTGATGAGCCGCTGGACGAGCGGTCCGCGCCCCATCAGCACGTGCACGCTCAGAATCCCGAACAGGATCAGCGCGATCGTCAGGTGCAGTCCGGCGCGCTCCGTGAAGTAGCCGCCCCGGAGGAATTCGAGCAGCGAGCCGAAGGGATAGCGGAGCTCGTCGAAGTTGGACATCAGCCCAACCCTCCAGGCGTGACGCTGGCGGGCCTTCCCGCATCGGCGCGGCGGCGCGGCGGGGTGAAGCGCCGCGCGGCGCGCCACCCGGCGTCCAGCGTGGCGAGGTCACCGTAGCCGGCCGTCCGGAGGCGCCGGAGATGCGCGCCCGTGAGGACGATGAGGACGGCGAGCGCGGCACCTCCCGCCATCCCGATGACGGCGGTGCGGAGCACGCCGCGTGGGTCGGGGCGCGAGGGTGTCTCCGGCCGAGCGACGATCGAGATCAGCTGCGTCGCGCGCGATGCGTCGAGCTTCGCCCGCTCGAGCTGGAGCGCGAGGTCGCCGTACTGCTGCCGCTTCTCGACCACGTCCGCGTCGAGCCGCTGGAACTGCAACGCGACCTCCGACGCCGGCACGAACGTCCGGTTCGAGGCGAGAAAGCGCGCGAAGGCGTCCTGCGCGACGTTCAACTCGCTCCGCGCCTCGCGGGTCGCGCGCGTCAGATAGGCCACCTGCGCGGCACCGCGTGCATCGCTCATCCGTCGGTTCTGCTCGAGCATCGCGTCGAGGAGCCGCTCGACCGCGGCACGGGCGAACCCGGGATCCGTCGTGCGCACGCTCAGCGTGACGATGTCGGACGAATCGTTGGACGTCGTCGCGATCTCGCGCGCGAGCCGACGCCCGGCGTCGTCGACGCGACGGTCCGCGGGACCCTGCGGCAATCCATAGATGTCCGCTGCGGTCGCCGTGCGCGTGCCGGCGGGCGTCTCGATCGTGAACCGGTTGCCCGCCACCGCGCGCACGAACGCCGGTGACTGGAGCAGTATCCGGTAGAACGCGGTGTCGAGCGGCTCGAGCGGCGTCCTGTTCCCAGGCAGTCCCGACGTGACGCTCATGGAGCGGAGGAGCGTGGAGCGGGAGGAGCCGCCGGCACCCAGCGCGGCACCACCGAGCCCGCTGAGCGGCGACATCGCCTCGCTGCCGCTCCGGACGGGCTGCACCACGTCCGGCACGAACAGCGCGCGCGCCGTGTACGTGCGGGGCTGCACCAGCAGGATGAGCGCCGCGGCGAGGCCGCAGCCGAGAGCCATCAGCGCGATCGTCCACCGGCCGCGCAACAGGTCGTTGCACAGCCCGAGCAGCGTGACGTAGTGCGGGTCGCTCGCGCCGTTCGCGAGCTCGCTACCAACTCTGTCTCGTGACACCGATCCAGCCACTCGGAAACTGCAACTTTCCATCGTATCTTGGGTCGACGCGCCAACCGGAGTTGAGGCGGATCGACGATGGGCATTCTGAAAAGTACGTCGCGGCTCCCGCTGCCGCAGGCCAGCCCTGACGCAGGAGTCGCCGTCTGACCGGGACACTCCTGCGCGGCCAGCGCGTCGTCATGACGGGCGCGACCGGCTTCATCGGGCGACATCTCGTCCGTCGAGTGCAGAGCGAGGGTGCGGCGGTGGTCGCCCTCGTGCGTGCCATCCCGCCCGCCGCGTCGCGCGAGCCCGGCGTGGAGTACGTCGTCCGGGACCTCGAGCGTGTCGACACGCTGCGCGACGTCTTCCGCGAGGATGACGTGATCGTGCACGCCGCGGCACGCGCGCACATCATGCGCGACACCGATCCTGACGGCGAGGCCGCGTATCGGCGGGCGAACCTCGACCCGACGCGCATGCTCTGTCGCTCCGCCGTCGAGAGCGGCGCGCGGCGCGTCGTCTTCATGAGCAGCGCCAAGGTGTTCGGGGAAGGGCGCGAGCGCCCCTATCAGCGGACCGAATCGCCGCTACCGGCCGACGCCTACGCGCGCTCCAAGCTCGAGGCGGAGCAGGTGCTGCGCGAGATGGGCAGGGCGGGAGGCGTCGAGTGGACGATCGTCCGGCCGCCATTCGTCTACGGTCCAGGCGGGAAGGGCAACTTCCCGCGGCTCGTCTCCCTGGCGCGCATCGCGAGTCTGCTGCCGCTGCCACTCGCGAGCATCGCGAATCGACGCAGCATCCTGTTCGTCGGCAATCTGGTCGACGCCATGGTCCGGTGCGCGCTGCACGCGGATGCCGCCGGACAGATCCTGCTGCCGACGGATGCACACGACATCTCCACGCCCGACCTCCTCCGCTCGATGGCGAAAGTCCGCGCGACGCGCGCGTTGTTGATCCCCTTCCCGGTGGGGCTGCTGCGCTCGGGCGCGGCCATCGTGGGACGCGCCGCCGAGATCGAGCGGCTCACGGAGAGCCTGCGGCTCGACTCGCAGCATCTGCGGGAGCAGTGGGGATGGCAGCCTCCAGTCAACCTCGAGGAGGCGCTGCGGCAATCGATGAGCGCAACGCCACACTCGGCGAACGCCGCATCGCATGTCTGAGACGCTGGTTCGCCTGGCGATCCTCGCCGCGGCCCTGTCCTTCGTGCTCGTCGGGCTCGTACGCCGCCTCGCCGTGCGACACGGCGTGCTCGATCATCCGAGCGAGCGCAGCTCCCACGCGACCGCCACACCGCGAGGCGGTGGGCTCGGCCTCATCCTCGCCGTGCTGCTGCTCGGCGGCTGGCAGGCCACGCGCCCGATCGACTGGTCCGCGCTGCTCCTCCTTGCCGGCGCCGCGCTCGTCGCGATCGTCGGCTGGATCGACGACCGACGCGGACTCGCCGTGCGCACCCGGCTCGCCGTGCACGTGACCGCGGGGCTTCTCGTCGGGATCGTCGCCGCGACGGGCGAGACGACGATGCCGATCCGCATCCTGCTCTTCGCGTGGTGGACCTTCTGGACGGTCTCGTCGGTGAACCTCGTGAACTTCATGGATGGGATCAACGGACTGGTCGCATCGCAGGTCGCCATCTTTGCGCTCTCGCTGGCACTGTTCCCCGCGAACGCCACCGTGGTCGGCGCGCTCACGATGGTGCTCGCCGCCGCCTGCGTCGGCTTCCTTCCCTGGAACTTTCCCCGCGCGCGCATCTTCCTCGGCGACGTCGGGTCGGGAGCGCTCGGCTACCTCGTGCCCGCCCTCGCGCTGCTGGCGAGTCGCACCGAGGGCGTCGCCTTCGTGCCGGCGCACCTGCCGCTCCTGGCGCTGTACGTCGATGCGGTGTGGACGATCTTTCGTCGCTGGCGGAAAGGCGAGCGTATCACGACGCCACACCGGAGCCACCTCTATCAGCGCCTCGCGAACGGCGGCATGGGCCACACCGCGGTGACCATCATTTACGCCGCGGCAGCCGTCGTCGGCGCGCTGGCGGCGCACACCGAGCGTGCGGCGTGGCTCACCGGCTGGATCGCGCTGTATGCGCTCGCCACGATCGGCGCCGGGCTGCTGCTGCACCGGTACGCGTCGCGCCCGACGTCTCCTGCCTCCTAGCTCAGGTCACGCGCCGTGTCGACGTCAGCCGTCCTCGTGCGCTGCCCCTGCCGCGGCGCGATCCGCGAACTCGAGCACCTCCGCGGCCGTCACGCTCACCGCGCCGAGTTTGCCGACCTCGATCCCCGCCGCGATGTTGGCGACGACTGCCGCCTCGAGCACGCTCCCGCCCGCGGCCATGATGCTCGCCACGTACGCCGTCACCGTGTCGCCGGCGCCGACCACGTCGTACACCTCGCGCGCCACGGTGGGGACGCGGGCGACTTCCCCGTCGGAGGAGAAGAGCGCCATCCCACGATCGCCGAGCGTGAGGAGGATGTGCGCCACGCCGAGTCGCTGCAGTGTCGCGGGTACCGCATCGGGATGATCGACGTCGACCGCCGCGCCGAGCGCCGCTTCCAGCTCGCGACGATTCGGCTTGAACACCGTCGCGCCCGAATAAGAGAAGAAGTTCCTGAACTTCGGGTCGACGACGATCGGCAGCCGTCGCGCGCTGGCGGTGTCGATCGCCTCGCGGATCACCGCCGGTACCAGCACGCCCTTGTTGTAGTCCTCCAGCACCACGGCGTCGGCATTCGCCACCGCGCCGCGCACGGCCTCCAGCACGAGCGCGGCGCCCTGATCGTCGAGGTCGACGTCTTCCTCCTCGTCCACGCGCAGGAGCTGCTGCGAGCGCGCCAGCACGCGCGTCTTCTGCGTCGTGCACCGCGACACCGTGACCATCGATGCGTGGCCCACCGCGGCCTTCGTCAGCGTATCGCGCAGGAGGGCACCCGCGGCATCGTCGCCCACCGTCGCCACGAGGTCGCAGCGCGCGCCGATGGCGACGACGTTCTGCGCGACGTTTGCGGCGCCGCCGAGCGCGTACTTCCGTTCGCGGACGCGCACGACGGGCACCGGTGCCTCCGGCGAGATGCGCTCGACGTCGCCGCTCAGATACACGTCCAGCATCGCATCGCCCACGACGACGATCCGCTTGCCGCGGGCGCCGTCGAGCAGCTGTTTCAATCGATCACGTGGTATTGCCGTCGTCATCGCGCGCAACCTAGGGAGCGGCCGATGCTCGGTCAACCGAATCGACCGCGTGTCACGATGCGTGCGTCGCGTCGAGCGAACGACGATGCCTGATCGCGCGTCGCACGTGCGCCGCCTGCGTGACGCCCTCGCGTTGCGAACGGCAGTGCTTCAGTACCTCGCCGCCCCGCGCGACGAACGCGCAGTGGATGCGCTGCGCACTGCGACGCCGGTGGCGTGGTCGGTCTTCCTGCGACACGAGTGCTGTGCGCTCCCCATCGTCTCGCGGCTTCGCGCCGACGGCCTGCTGTCTCGGTTCGAGCCGGCCGTCCAGGAATCCCTGTCCGTCGCGGAAGCGAGAGAGCTGCAGCGCGTGCTCGCCGCGCGGTCGATCGTGCGGGACCTCGACGCCATCGGCGAGCCCGCCGGGGTGCGCTTCATCCTGCTCAAGGGGGGCGCACTGGCTGCTGATCCGGCGCGTCCGCCGGTGGATCTCGGCGACGTCGACGTCCTGACAGCGCCGGAGTCCACGGAGCGCGCGTGGAACGCGTTGCTCGTGAACGGCTGGTCGCCGCACGCGTCCGGGCTCACACCCACCGACGAGGTGGGACAACGCCCGCACTTCGCACCGCTGCGCAACTCGCGCCATCAGCTCCCGCTCGAGCTGCACGCCCGGTTCGACTACGGACCGTCCGCACCAGATGTCGATCTCGCCCCCGAGACCACGCCGCTCGGCGGATATCGTGCGATCGACCGGCTCGTGGGCGTCCGCGCCATCGCCGCTACGCTGCGACACTCCGTCGTGGTCCACCCGCACCGGCGCGGCCACTTGCGGGATCTCTTTCTCCTCGCCGAGCTCCTGCGGGAGCTGGAGCCCGACCAGCTCCAACAGCTCGAACGGGAGCTCCAGGAGGACGCCGAGCGCGTCGAGCTGCTGGCGATGCTCGCGCAGGCCCGAGCGCTGTCTCGCGGCGAGGCACTCGCCGACCCGGACGCGCTGCGGCCGTTCGTCGCCTACAAGTACGCCGTCGACACGGGGACCAGCCGCTTGCTCGCGACCAGCTCGCCGGGCTGGAATACGTGGAGCCATCTGCCGTTGGAGCGGGCCTCCGTCCGGCGCGTCGCATATGGGCGTTTGCTGCGCGGAAGCACCGAGCCCATCCTCCTCGACTGGTCGCCCCTTGGCCACCCGGTGCTCGGCGCGCGGCTGGCTCGCGTCGTCGGCCTGCCTCGCCTCGTCCGCGTGGGTCGCCGAGTAGCGCTCGTCATTGCGCTGATCGCCGTTGGCGGGATGATTCGTCGTCACGTGGCGGCACTGACTTCCACACCGAAAGGGGTTGACTGACACGGCTGCGCCCGGCATACCCTTTGCCAAGATCGGTCCCGGATCCCGCCCGAAGCACTCCCCACACCAGCCGCTTGCCCGCACTCACCGAGCGCCTCGCCGACGCGTCGAAACAGAAGTTGCGCACCGTCCAGGAATATTTCTCCCTGGCCGGCAAGGCGCTGCGCTTCGCCTTCGTGCGT
>Ga0157372_10001682_pt1 | contig 23922 bp, 19 predicted proteins | sample C55metaG_FD_115307 | JGI IMG/M metagenome (GOLD analysis project Ga0157372, IMG submission 115307) | Corn rhizosphere microbial communities from Kellogg Biological Station, Michigan, USA - C5-5 metaG | ecosystem: Host-associated > Plants > Roots > Rhizosphere > Soil | place: USA: Michigan... | reverse complement strand
TGCTGCGCTTGCCGAGGCACTGCAGAACAGCAGCGTTGCCAACAGTGCGGATATAAGTACCCCTACCCGTAGGGGTCGATGCGAGAGTGACATTACATTCTCCTCGATTGTCGGGACCGGGCGGCGGAGTGCGCGCGCACGCGACCGCGCAGGTCAGCTATTCCCGACCATCGTTGCCGAGGCGAGCAGTCATACGCTCCTCCTATCTGGTTATCCGAGGATGATGCGGTTGGCCATCCTGTCGAAGCGGCGGTGCTCCGGCAGCGGCGGTGTGTTTTCCAGCGGGGCCAGGAAACAGCGCAAGCGGTGAAGGCAAGCGGGCCTTCGCAGGAAGTCGGCAGCGTCAGGTAGGCCCGCGCCGGATTCTGTGCCGGCCGGCCGACCGAGCATTTGGCCCAGTCGAAGTCGGGTCCGACCTCGTTGAGGCGGTTGCCGCGCCATTCGTTGTGGAGCAGCGACCATGGGGTGCCCCAGATCCGTAACCGCAGAGCGGTGAGACGGAGCATCTGCCTCATCCGGCTGCCCCTCGGGTCCGGTGCCGCGAGCCATGGCGATGACGGCGCCGGCGCCGCTTCTTGCCGTGGTGCCTGCGGTGGCGGCGTTCCTTGGAGTAATGAGGCTCGGGATTTCCCGGGTTGGTGACCGAGGTGCCCGTGGCCGGGTCGTCGGGCGGCGAGGGCAACGGCTGGCAACCGTCCCCTTTGCACGGAATCGGCGCCGGGGGTTCGGGGAAGCCACCCAGCACCCGGGCGTCGTAGACGTCGATCGAACCGGGATCGGAGGACACGAGCGAATCGCCGGTGAGAAAGAAGGCGTCCGAGCCGTCGACGGAAGCGTCGAGGAAACTCGCGCCTTCGCCGCGACCGCCGGAGACGAGGCCGATGCAGCCCGGCTGCCGCGCGCAGTCGCCGACGCCGTCGGCCTCCCACTCGTAGACGTCGGGCCCGGAGTTCGTGTCCGAGCCGAGGAGGCGGTCTGAGGAATCGAAGAAGATTCGGCTGCCGCCCTCAGAGAGGGCACGGGGTCGGTAAAGGCCGGTCGAGCCGTTGGCGAAGGTGCCGGGAATCGAGCTCGATCCGCGCGGCCGTTCGCCGGTCGGGTTGCAGGAGACGCAGACGAGCCGCGCGGACCCGCCTGCCGGCGGGGGGCCGAACAGGTATAGCTCCGTGTCGGATGCGCCGGTCACCGCGTCGGTGTTGTCGAAGGGGGGGATGGCAGCCGCCGAAAGGAAGGCAAGGTGCTCGCCGTCGGCGCTCACCCGGGCCGTGGCGCTGGCGGGCGGATAATCGCCGGGGGAGGCGATCGCCGCGCCGGCGACAGCCGTGGTCACCGAACCTGCGTGCCAACGCTGCAGGCCCGATCCGTCCTGGTAGTAAGCGGTGTCGCCGGCGGCGGCGATGCCGAGCACGCCGACAAGACCGCCGGCGGGGGTTAGGTCCTCGGTCCCGGTGCCGACCTGGAAACGGTAGAGGTGCCCGGCCTTGGCGAAAAAAGCGACTGACCCCCCGTCGGAGGCGGCTTGGAATTCGGCGCCTCCGCCGACGGCGGAATCCACCTGAACGGTGCCCGAGGACTGGTGCAGGAAGAGGTCGCCCGCCGCGGTGAAATAGATGCGCAAGCCGTCCTCGGAGATGGCGCCCACCGGCGCAGCCAGTTCGGCTTCCGTCGCAGCGCTGATCGATTGCAGCCCTCCCCCACTCCACTCATAGAGGCCGCCGGCCGCGGTGAAGACAGCGTGGCGGAGATCCGGGCTGACGCCCGCGAGTCGGAGTCCGGGGCTGGTAGGCAGGGCGGTGAGCGCTCCTTCGTGCCAAAGCGAGTAACTCGGGGGACAAGTGCCGGCAACGGCGCAGCGGGTGCCATCCAGCATCAGCCCCCTCTCCAGGTCCCCGGAGAAGATGCGGAATGGTGCGCCGTCAGGCTGATCGCCGTAGCCCCCCGCTTCGAGCGGGGCCGAGATGTTGCGGGTCGACCATGCCGACGATTCGACGCGCGTCGACAGGTACTGACTGACCGGCGGCGCCCCCGCCGCAGCGCCGAACGAGGAGGTCGAGGAGAAGGTGAAGGCATCGCCCTCCGCGGCCGCCTGGAAGGCGCCGCCGCCGAAGAGCGATTCGGGAGCGCCGACCGCGCCGCCGTCTTTGTCGGGCGGTGAGACCAGCTCGAGCCCGCGGGAGTCGAGCGTCGGAGCGGTGCTGGTCGCTGCGGTGGTCGTAAACAGACGGGCGGAGCTGAATTCGGTGCCGGCGCCGCTGGTCGCGCGCACCCGGTAGCGATAGGTGGTCTCAGCCGCGAGCGAGCCGACGTGCTGCACGATGGCGATCGCTTCGCTCCCGGCCCCGAGCGAAGATGCGCCCGAAGGAGGCGCCAGGGCGGCACCGGCAAAGGTTTCCCCGCCCGCCTCGTAGGCGGCCTCGGTCAGGTATTCGAAGCGATAAGTGGTGCTGCTGCCCTCGGGATTGATCCGCGCTCTTAGGTTCGCAGAAGTCGCCGTGACATCGGTGACCCAGACTTCGGCTACCTGCGGTGGTCCGGCGGCCGTGGCGAGCGGCGGGGCAACGGGGGTGGCGACGGCGGCCAGCAGGGCAGCGGTGCCCAACAGGGCGACCGCCCGCTTCACCTACCGCCCCCGCGGGTGGCTCCGTGGTGGTGGCCTTTTCCTCCCTTCGTCCGCTTCGGGCACTTCGCCGCGACCAGCGGCCGGGTGTCGTAGGCCTTGCCGTTCTGGCCGTCGAGCTTCACATCGGCGCGGCGGTGCGAGCAGAAACCGTCCGACATTTCCACCAGGCCCCGCTTGCCTCCGAACAGTTCCAGGCGGAAGTTGGTGACGGGCGCGTCCGGCACTGCTTCGAAGGTGTTCCTCAGCGCGGCCTTGACCGCGTCGGTTTTGCCGACCAGGTCGATCTCGATCGGCTGCGTGGCGGGGCCCTTCAGTTTCGCCACGAGATCGGGGAGCTTGTGGCTCGAGGAGCGGAGGTAGACCGACCCCGAGAGCGGGTAGCCGAGCAGCGGCGTCGTGGCTTCCACGGCGCCGTAGACCGACCCGGCCGGACATTGATCGGCCGCGAACTGCACTCGCGTGCACACGGTGCGGATGTGCGACTGGTCGAGGAAGACTGCGTGGGGCAGCTTCACCTGGGCGCGAGAGATATTGGCGTCCCCGGCCCGGGCACTGAGGCTGGCAATCAGCTTCGGGTTCGAGCTGCGCTTGACCGAGCCCTTCAGCCGCAGGAACAGCTTCGGCTTGAACGGCAGGCCCGAGCAGCCGCCGACCTGGAACCGCTGCGAGAGAGCCGCCGCCTGACCGAGGGCGGAGGTGGCGGCCCCGGTGATCGCCATCTGGTCGCAGGAAGTCGGGTTGAGGATGAAGTCGGGCCGATCCATACGCAGCGAGACCGAGCGGACGTCGAGGGGGATGCCTTCGAGAATCTGAGGCAGCGGATCGGAGACGGCGTGGATCTGAGCCGTTTCCGGTTCGACGTGCAGGGCGACGCGGGTCACCACGGTGCCGAGGTCGAAGGGCCCCGCGATCGCGGGGGTGATCACCGCGAGGGAAAGCGGGGCGCCCTTGTAGGGGCCGGCGAGATAGGCGGCACCCCGGGCGTAGAACGGGGTCGGCCCGGCGCCAGCGCCGACGACGACCGTGCCGAGCTCGGTGGAGAGCGGGCAGGAGGGCGATTCGCGCTCGAGGATGCCTTCGTTCGGGTGGCTGCGGCCTGCGGCCTGGGCGATCTGGCCGTCGGAGCAGGCCGGGATGCCGGCCAACTTGCCGATCAGCCCGGGCGGCAGCGTGGTGTCGATCCCGGCCAGGCGCTGACTGCCGTCTTCCCTGCTCACCTTGAGAACGAACGGCGAGTAGGCGCCTGCCTGCGGGGAGACGGTGCCGGCCGAGAAGCCGGGGGCGTTGGCCGCCTGGGCGGCGGAGCTCGGACAGGCCCCGCCGTCAGGGGCTGCGGCGATCTCGAAGCTCGAGGACGGTTCAGCCACGGGGGTTTCCGGCGCGCTCCAAGGGGTGAGGGTCGCAGCGGCGGTGTGGGTGCCGCAGGTGGGCGGGGTGGTCAGCGGCGCCCGCGGACCCCCGAAGAGGTGGACTTTGACCTCTTCGAGCGGCAGCTGCGGACTGTCAGCGAACACGGTTCGGAGCTGGCCGGTGGCGGGGTCGGGGATGACCCGGCCGGCGAGCTTGGCGACGGTCCCGCTTTGCGGATCTTCGACCGCCAGGTAGAGGGCCAGCAGGGAGCCGAAGGGGTTGTCGAAGGGCTCGGCCAGATAGACGGAGCCGTGCTGCAGGGGCCGAGGGATCGGTTCGCCGGTCTCGGGGTCGGTGGCGAGCTTGGTCCCCCCTTCTTCGTATTCGGAAAGCAGCGGCGTCTTGACTTCCACCGTGCCGAGCTTGGCGGCGTCGGGGCAGCTCTGCGGCTGCCTCGAGAAGTGAACACCCTGCGCTTCGGGCAGATAGCCGATCTGGGCCTCGGAGCAAGCGCCGAGCCCATCGGCCTGCGAGGGATTGGCAACCAGGCCCTCGGGCAGGGTGAGGTCGATGTCGCGCATGATCGCCGGCGCGAGGTGGCCGAGGCGCTGGTCGGTGGGCTGGTGCACGGTGACGTCTACGCCGGTCGGGGAGTCGGCGAGGTCGGTGCTCGGCTGGACCGAGATCGTCGGGGCGAAGGAGAGCTGGTTGCAGGCGTCGGTCGGCGGCGCTTCGTAACGAGTCTGCTTGAAGACTCCGGATTCCTCCCAGCTGTCGGCCCGCAGCTCCGTGGCGAGCGGCGTGCCGGGGCAGTGGACCGGCAGGGTGAGCTGGGCCTGCGGGAACGGCCCCACCGGGCAGGTTTTGACTAAGCTGAGTTCGCTCGAGGCACAGACGCCCCGCGCCGCGTCGTGGGCGGGGTCGGAGGGATCGCCCCAGAGTTCGGCGTTGACGCCGAAGACCGGGTTCGCGGTGCGGGCGAGGATGTCGCGGCTGGCACCGGTGATCCCGAAATCTCCGTCGGAGCGGATTTCGCCGTTGACGTTGATGAATATCCCGACGCCGAAGATCTCGCCGCCGAGCATCGCCGGGCTGCCGGGGGGCGGGACCACGTTGTAGAGCGGGAAGGTGGCGGCTTCCGGCAGCCCGACCACGGAGGTGGAGACGGTGAGGGTGCCGACCGCCGAAGCGTCGGGGCATTTCCCGAGCACGAGCTGAGCCTGGGCGCAGCGCACCGGGGTCGCGGCGGGGTTGACGATCTCTCCGGGTGGCAGATCGGTGAAGACGTCGCGCACATGCCCGTCGCCGAAGAGGGTGTTGCCCCCTGGCTTTCGTTCGGTTGGAAAGTCGAAGGCGAGGTTCAGCGCGTAAGGGTGGTCCCCGGCGGCGGTGGCGGGCGCTCCGTCGGACTGATGCGCCGGAGCGTCGAAGCCCGGCAGGAAGTCGAACGGCGGCGGCGTAGCGGCAATTGCAAGGGAGCCCTGCACGACCGCGGCCTGAGCGCCGCCCCCTTCCATTCTCGCTTCGCTCGGCAGGGCCCCTTCGGCAAGCGAAGGGTCGACGTCGACTTCGACAAGGGCTTCGATATGCCGTCCGGGGCGCAGCGACCCCGCGCCTTCGCAGCTCACCGTTTGACCGGAGATCGTGCAGGGGGGATCGGGCAGCCCGGGCTCGCGGCTTACGGTGTAGGCGAAGATCGGCGTAATGCCAGCCGGCAGAGTCTCGGTCAGGGTGAAGGGACCCGTGGTCGGCGCACTGCCGACGTTCCCCGCGTAGAGGAAGACCGCCGCTTCGGTGCTCGGCGTGCCGGGGCGAAAGCTGCTCGGTGCCTGCGAAAGTCGCAGCTGCCAGGTGGGGGCCGTTTCGGCGGCCTGGGCCGAAGTCGGCGCCATGCAGGCGACCAGGAGCGCAAACGCCAAGGCGAAGCGACGGGTACTCATTGATTACCTCCGCGGTTGTGATGCCTGGGATGCTTCGGCCCGCCGTGGCGTCTGTGCTTCTTCCTCACACAGTGCCCGCCCTTGAGCCGCTGTCCCTTCTTGCAGCGCGGGCGGGTGGGATCGGGCGGGCCGACGAACTGCGGGGTGACGGGGTCGCTGCCCTGCGGCGGCGGCGGGCTCGCCGCCGGTTTGCAGCCTTCGCCTTCGCAGGGCACGGGGGCAGCCTGGTTCTGGGCGGCGAGGCCGCCGAAGGCCCTGGTGTCGAAGAGGTCGTAGAGCTCATCGCCGTCCTGGCGCACCAGGCCGGCTTCGGCGCTCAGCACGAAAGCGTCGGAGCCGTCGGCCGAGGCGTCGGCGAAGAAGGAGGCGCGGGGGCTGCGGCCGCTGGAGAGCAGGTAGATGCAGCCGCCGCTCTGAGCGACGTAGGCGGGGCTCTGGGTGCTGCAGGAGCCGGTTTCGGGAGCCTCCCACTCATAGACGTCCTGGCAGCTCTGGAAGGAGGAGTTGGGCCCCCGCGTTTCGATCGGGCAGCCGCCGCGGCCGTTGGTGTCGGCACCGACCAGGGCTTCGGTGGTCTCGAAGAAGGCCCGGCTGCCGTCGGCCGAGAGGTTGCGCGAGAGGGTGTAGGTGAACTCCGGCGGGCGCAGTTCGTAGAAGTCGATGCTGCCGAGGTCGGGGCCGCCTACCTGGGAGGGCGGCTGCCCGGTCGGACTGCAGGAGAGGCAGCCGAGCGCTCCGCTTGCGGCGTCGTAGCGATAGAGCTCGAGGCGGCCCCGGTTGTCGTAGGCGCTGAGCCGGCGCCTCGAGAAGAAGATCGCGGCGCTGCCGTCGGGGGCCACCCGGGCGCTCTTTTCTTCCTCGTTGCCGAAACCCCCGCGCGGCAACCAGTCGAGCGCGTCGGCGCCGTCCAGGCGGGCGATGAAGGCGAGCGGGTGACCTTCGCGCCAGAGGTAGAGGTTGCACTGGCCGCTGAAGGTGTAGGTGATTCCCGTGGCGCTGCCTCTGCAGTCGCCCGGGCTCGCGACTTCTCCGTTCGCGTTGGGCGAGCCCACCGTGCCAGCCGGGACGCCGTTTGCGACGAGGTAGACCGCAGAGCCATCCTCAGAGGCGCCGAGCAGGCCCTTGACATCGGCCCCGTGGGCATCGCCGGTGTCGGGGACGAGGTCGGCAAGGTGGTGGCCTTCTGCGTCGGGCTCCTCGGAGTAGAGGTAGAGGTCGTTGCCGGGGTTGGGGGAGACTTCCCCGTTCACCGCCCAGTAGAGGTGGGAACCGTCGGCGGCGAGGCCCAGCGGGTGGCCCGCGTCCTTGATGAATTCCCGGTCGCAGCTGGCCGCTTCGAGGTCGAGGTTGCAGCGACCGATCGTGTCCTGGCCCTGCCTCGCCCAGTAGACGTGGGAGGAGTCGAGGGCGATGCCGCGGACGCCGGCGAGGCCGGGGTGTTCGCTGTCGAACCTGAGCAGCCGGCTCGCCAGTTCACCGTCGAGGTCATAGCGGAACAGGTAGCTCAAACCCTGAGGCTCGGCGAGACTGAGTGGTCCGTCGACCGTCACGTAGATGTGGGTGGCGTTGACGGCCAGGCCCCTTGGGAGGTTTCTAGTCCCGTTACCCACCGCAATGAAGCTCTGGTCGGCTTCTTCGCCTTCGACCGTCCCCCGCCCGATCGTCCGCGTCGGATCAGTTTCCCCCGCGTTCGACCAGTAGAGGCACTGCCCGCCCTCGGCGCAGTCGCCCACCGCGATCCCCTGCGGGTTGCTGGCCCCTTCGATGAAGTCCTCTTCGACTTCTTCGGCGCCGCCGGCGGCCAGCTTCGCGCGGCCGATCGTGCCTTCGCCGTCTTTGCCTGCGCCGGCATTGGTCCAGTAGAGGTGTTCGGAGTCGACGGCGACGTACTGGGGGTTCGCGGCGCCGGCGACGAGCACTTCGGGGTCTTCGCACTGCAGGCCCGAGCGACTGATCGTCCCCGCCGCGGGGTTCGCCCAGTAGAGGTGGGAGCCGTCGACCGCGACGCCCTTGGCGATCCGGCCGGGGCAGAAGGAGGTGTCGGGTTCGGGGGGTTCGGCGAGGTCGGCCCGCCCGATCGAGGCTGCCGGCGGTTCGGAGCCGGTGGTGGCGTCGTCGGTCAGCTTCTCCGAGGAGGTGAAGAGGGCCTTCGAGCCGTCGGCGGAGGCGGCGAGGAAGGCGGCGGGGGCGCTGCCGGCGGCGTCATGGCCACCTTCGCCCTGGCCGTTTTCCTTCTCGGAGGCCGAGATCGCAACCGTGCAGGCCCTGGTCGCTTCGGTGCAGTGGCCTTCGGGGTCGAGGGCGCTCTGGGGCTCGGTCGGGTTGCGGCGCAGGTAGACCCGGCCCACGCCGGCGCTGGTGAAGAAGAGGGAGCCCTCGGAGCTGATCGCGTGGGCCTCCTGGGTGTAGTAGCGGGCGTTGGCGCCGCCTCTGGCGAGGCTGGTGGCGTCGGTGCCCGCGATCCAATCGTAGGAGCCGGCGAAGGCGCCCTGGGTCGGGGCTTTGCCTTCGGGCGAGGCGCCGTTCAGGGCGCCGGCCAGGCGCAGGGCGCCGCTCGCCCTGTCCCAGACGTAGACGTTGGGACTGCCGGCGAGCGCCGCCGGAGCAAGCTTCGCGTTGGATTCGAAGTAGACCTCGTCGCCTTCTCCGGCGGTGCCGGCGAAGCCGAATACCGAGCCTTGGGCGGCCGCGTTGAGGAAACCGGTGCCGTAGGGGACGGCTTCGGCGATCCCGCCGGTGCTCTGGCGCGCCAACAGCGCGGCGTCTTCGGGCGGCCCCAGCCGCGAGGCGCTGGTGTAGGTGGTGGAGAGGTCGGGCGTCCAGCCGATCAGGAAGACCGACTGGCCGTAGCTCTGGGGCGGGAAGAGGCCCTGGGTCGACCAGCTCGAGCCGCTGCGGGTGGCGAGGAAGGTCGGCAGGTCCTGGGAGCCTTCGGCCCCGGGCAGGCCGCCGGGCGCTCCGAAGGTGACCGCGTCGCCCTCGGCGGCGGCCTTGCTCAGCGAGACCCGGCCGCGGATGTCGATCCCGTTCTTGTCGACCGGGCTCGCCTGCTCGTAGGCGCGGCAGTCGGGCAGAGCCGACGAGGGGTGATCGGGCGGGGAGAGCGCGCCGCTCCTGAATTCCTCGTTCGGGCAGGATTCGAAGGCCTGGGGCAGGGCGAAGGTGGTGAGGGTGCGGTCGGGGCCTTTGACCGGGGCTTCGGATGCGTGTTCGGCGATGAGCCGAAAGTGGTAGGCGGTGGCCGGCTGGAGGCCTTCGAGGTTCGCTGCGACGGTGACCGGGGCAGAGGCGCCGGGGATCGCTTTACCGTTGGGCAGGGCGGTGCAGGGATTCGCCGAGCAGTCGGCGGCCCCGAACTCGAAGTGGTAGGTGGTCGCTTTGCCCTGGGGGTCGACCGTCGCTTCGAGGGTGGCCGAGGCGGTGGTGACCTGCGAGAAGGTGGTTTCGCTGATGAGCGGCGGGGCAGCCTGGGCGGCAGGGGCGGCGGCCAGCAGGGCGGCAGTGAGGCTGAGCGTGAGCGTGAGCTTTTTCATCGATGCGTATTCCTTTCTCGCTGAGGTGGACCACCGACGCACCACGCCAGGAGACCAGGCATGGTGCGTCGGCTCGGATACCTACGGTTCAGCCGCGGTCACCGCCCACGAGCCGAACCCAGAGGCGACTTCGCCGGGAGTGCCGGCGAACGAGAACTTCATGATCGCCCCACTTCGACCGGAGCCGAGTGCGCCTTCGACGAGTTCGCTCGGATGGTAGATCCCTTCGGGGATCAGATTCACCAGGCTGCCCGCTTCGTAAACGCAAAGCTGGCCCGGTTCCGCACTGGGAATGTTCACATTTTCGCTGGGGCATGACACTTCGAATTCCGGTTCACCGATGAAATGCACTTCTTCTTCACCAAGGCCGAGAGGGAGCGGGAGCGCAAAGGAGATCGGCGCAAGAATCGAATCTCCTTCCTCTGAGGTGCCGGTGGCCACCCAAGTCCCGGTCTCGGTTTTACCCGGTGGCAGGACCCCGCCTGCGGCCCAAGGCTCTCCTTCGGGGCCTGGAGCGCCTTCGGCGCCGTTGCAGATTTCGTGCGGGTCGCCCGAGCCTTCGACTTCGACGATCACGCCGCCGTTTTCTTCGCATTCGGTCGCTTCGACTTCGGTGACGGTGACGCTTTTGCCGTTCGCCCCCGGGGTCCCGTTCGTGCCGTTGGTCCCGTTGGTCCCGTCTTTACCGTTCGCCCCGTCCTTGCCGTTGGCCCCGGCTGAGCCCGGAGCGCCCTGCGCACCAGGGGCGCCCGGCTTGCCCGCGAACTTCTTGGCGATCTTTTCGACTTCCTTCTTCTGCTTGCCGGTGAGGCCGGCGGCGGCGAAGGCAGCGCCGGTGAGGGCAAGCATCAGGGCGACGCAGGCGACGATCAACCCTGCGGTGCCGAACGGTTCGCGGATCGCGCGAACGGGATGGAGTAGGCGTTTCATCAGTTCTCCTCCTTGACGCCGGCTTTCCCGGCCGGCGCGGTTGGGTGGCTAGGGAGCCGGCGGATTCGGCTCGGTGAAGCCGGGGCTCCCCGGCGGGCGATACGAAGTTGGTCGCGCCGACTACAGGCCGCGGTCACGCTGCGGCGGTGACTCAGTCTCCTCACAATCCTCTCCTCCGTCGTGGCCCCTACCGATCGCCGTGGCGATCCCCGTGAGGCGACGTTCCCTTTCGAATCTGTCGTTTCCCTACGTGTCCCGTAGCCGGCGATCTCTGTCCCTAGAGAGCGTCGTTTGTGCTGCAGAACGTCACGAAAGATATACGGCTTCACTTATCGCTGTCAAGAGGCCGGTCAGATGATCGCATCGTCGGGCATTGTCGGAAGCCGTGATTACCGCATCAAACGAAGGTAAACGGCGATTTATGCCAAAACGGACAAACAAGACTCCCTATCGCTCAGGGTAGCTAAACCATCGCCTATCGATGACGTAGCAGCGGCTACCACCCGTCCCGGAGCGAGCGTCGGGCACAGGCGCTGCTGACCTAGACATGAGTACTTATTGCAAGGGACCCCGCGCTTGGCCCGTGCAGCGCATTCGCTGGTACCGATACCCTGGAAATCCCGATGACGATGCGGTTTCCCCTACATCTAGGTTTTCCGATCAAACAGACCGGTCTATCCGAGATCAGGCTAGCCACCTATGCACAAAATCGTGAATAGGGTCCTCGGCGGAATGGTCGCGACGCCATGGGGTGATTCGGGTGCACTGCGCGAGAAACGGCTGCGGCCGGGTCCGGGGGTGCCGCGCGATGAGGTCGTCGCGAACCAGCGGCAACGGTTCTTCGGCGCGATGGTGGCGAGCGTCTCCGAGCGCGGCTATATCACTACGACGGTCAACGACCTGGTCGAGATCTCGGGGGTCTCCAGCCGCACCTTCTACGACCTCTTCCCCGACAAGAAGGCCTGCTTCCTGGCGACGCTGGAAGCGATCATCGAGGCGGCCGCCGCCTTTGCGATCCAGAGCGCCGGCGAGAAACTCGAGAACACGGCCCCGGCCGGCGTCGATCTGCCACCGGGTCCAGACAAGGCCGGTGACAGTTGGGAGGAGCAGGCCCGTTTCGGCTTCGACGCGTTCGCCCGGATGATCGCACTGCAGCCAGGTGCGGCCCGGCTCGCGTTCCTCGAGGCCTACCCTGCCGGTCCGGAGGCGGTGACGCTGATCGAGAACGCCGCCGCCGGGTTCGAATGGCTGGCGCGGCAGATGCTCGACCAGTCTCCGGAGCGGGCGGGGATGCCGGCGGAGATGATCACCGCCCACGTCGGCGCCCAGCAGGAAATCGCGCGGACGCGACTGCGCCGTAGGGAAGAGGCCGAGCTGCCGGAGCTCCTGGAGGGGCTCTGGGATCTGCTGCTCCTCTACCGGCCACCGCCCGAGCCGCTGCGGCTGACCGGGCGAACCCCGAGGTTCGGGCCGGAAGTGATCGATGCCCACGACCACGCCGAGCGGGCGCTGCGCGCCTTCGCCGTCGTCGTCGCCGAGGAAGGGTACGTCAACACGACCGTCGAGGCGGTGCTGAAGCGGGCCCAGATGTCGGCAACCACCTTCTACGCCAACTTCGCCGGCAAGGACGACGCGATGCTGGCGGCGATCGACAGCGCCTGCTCGCAGATCATGGCGGCGATCATGCCCGCCTTCCGCCGGGCGCCCGACTGGCCGCTCGGCGTCCGCGCCGGTTACGGGGCGCTCTGCAACTTCCTCGCCTCGCGACCGGCAATGGCGCACCTGATCGCAGTCGAGATCCACGCCGCCCGTAGTGCCGCGATGGAACGCCGCAACGAGACCCTGCGACCGCTCGAAGAGCTGATCGGCGGGGGGTTCAAACACGAGCCCGGAGCGCCCGCCCTCGCCGCCGAGGCGATCACCGGCGCCGTCTTCACCCTGATCTACAAACGCCTGCGCTCATCGGGCCCGAGCTCCCTCCCTCCCCTGGCTCCCCTCCTCACCTACATCACCCTCTGCCCCTTCCTCGGTGCCGAGGAAGCCTGCCGGTTCGCCAACACCGACGGGCGCGGTCGAACCAGTTCGTGAGGAATCCGTTTGTCGAGGCGCCGCTGCCTCGACCGCGATGAGCTAGATATACCAGCAGGCGTATCCTCTTCCCGTGGACCCGGCATGAAGCTTCCGCCGCTGGCCGATATCCCCCCAGATTGCCCGCGCTACGAGCTTCAGCGCTGCCTGGAAGCCATGCTCGCCGGCCTGCGCTGCGACCCTCCCGACAGCTTCGCCGGCGACTGGGACGAGTCGGTTATGGAGATCGAGCGCCTGCTGCGGGAACTGTGCAACCCACCCGTTTAGCCGACCTACCATCTTGGTAGCCCTGAGTTCGGCACTATGGACAGGGCCGTGCGCAACCGTTTCGCTGCGGCCGCATGCCTCATCAGGACGACCCGCAGCCGGCCCTCGGACAAGCGATCTACAGGCTTCGCAGGGACGCAGGCCAGACCCAGGTACAGCTGTCCGAGGCGGCCGACATCCACTCGACCTGGATCTCCCGGATCGAGTCCGGCAATACCAACCCGACCTGGGGGAACGTCAGGCGCATCGCAGTCGGGCTAGGCGTTCGAATGAGCGACCTGGCTGCGCTGGCCGAAGAACTCGAGCAGCCCCCGTCCTGACCTCGAAGGTCCGGTAGCGTGCTCGCGCGGAGATGAGCGGATCGATCCAATCCCTGGAGAACGTGGGCATCGTCGTCGAGGACCTCGCAGCGGTTAAGGCGTTCTTCATCGAGCTCGGGCTGGAGCAGGTGGGCGAAACGGAGGTGGCGGGCGAGTTCGTGGACCGGGTCGTGGGACTCGAGGACGTCCGCTGCGAAATCTCCATGCTGCAGACCCCCGACGGTCACGGGCGGTTGGAGCTGATGCGGTTCAAAAACCCGGTGGCGCGCGAGGGCGATGCGAACGCAGCGCCGAACACGCTCGGCATCCGCCGCCTCGCGTTCTCGGTCGACGACATCCTCGCTGCCGTCGCCAAGGTGCGGGACCGGGGGTTGGAGCTTCTCGGCGAGGTGGTGCGCTACGAGGATGCCTACCGGCTCTGCTACGTCCGTGGCCCGGAGGGGATCATCGTGATGCTCGCCGAGCGGATCGACTGAAACTTCCCGAAGGGTCTCACCGCCAAAGCTCGCGGCGCAGCATCGCGTTGCCGCGCTCGAGCTGCTCGATGGTGGCGCCGGCGACCGAATGAGCCCGGGTTGCGCGATTGATGCGGGCCTGGACCTCCCGGTGTGACTTGCCGGTGCGACGGGTGACGTCGGCGACCAGGCGCCTGCGCTCGCCGCGCAACCGCTCTCGGGTCGCGTAGGCGGACTCCCGCTCGGGTTCGTGGCCCTCTGAGGCGGCCTCGGGTTTGGCGAGGGCGGTCGCCTTCTTGGTCGCCGGCTCAGGGTCGTCGGTCGGGAAGAGCTGAAGCGTGGTTTCGCTCATGATCGCCTCGTCCAGTTCGGCATCTCCCGAGCTGAGGACAGCAAAGCCTTCGCCCGGCTTGCGCTGCTCCGGGCCCTCGTCCATCTCTTCGCCCTCTTCCTCCTCGGCGGCCGGCGAGAGGTCGAGCGCGTGACGGCGCTCCAGCTCGATCTCGTGGGCGAGTGCCTTCAGCCGCGGGTCGGCCGGCATCAGGAGGTAGCTCATCTGTCGGCGCGGCCGCGGGGTGGCCCGGATGAAGCGACCGACCACCTGGCGGAAGAAGAGCTCGGTCCGGGCCGCGGTCGCGTAGACACCGACCCGCAGGCGGGGGATGTCGACTCCCTCCGAGACCATCAGGACCGAGACCAGCCAGCGTCGATCGGAGGAGGCGAAATCGGCGATGCGCCGGCTGGCGCCGGGCTCGTCGCTCATCACCAGCTCGGGCTGCTTCCCCGAGATCGACCCGAGCCGCGCCGCAATCGCCCGCGCGTGATCCTGATCGGAGGCGATGACCAGGCCGCCCGCGTCGGGATGCCCGTCGGCGCGCACCTCGCTCAACCTGGCGTCACCGTCGCGCAGCACCTCCCCCATCCACTCGCCTTCCGGGCTGAGCGCCGTCCGCAGGCGCCGGGCCGCCTCCGCCGCCGGCAGGACGAGGTCGAAGTCGGCACTGCGCAGCCGACCGTCCGAGACCCATTCCATCTCGCCGTCATACGGCAGGAAGGTGATCGGGCGACACACCCGGTCGACCAATGCCTGCGGATAGCCATAGGCGTAGTCGGCCCGGCTGAGGCCGTCCTCGTCGTAGGTGACCCAGGGGATGGCCGAGTTGTCGGAGCGGAAGGGCGTGCCCGAGAGGAGCAGCCGGAAGCGGGCGCCGTCGAAGGCCCTGCGGGTTTGCAGACCCCAGGCGGCCAGATCGCCCATGTGGTGTGGCTCGTCGGCGATCAGCAGGGTCGGCCGGCCGGCCGCCAGCCGGTGCGTATCCGGCCCGGCCGCGATCGTCTGGTAGGTGACGGCGACGCCGTGGAAGTCGGCCGACTCCGGCCCGTCCGAGTTCGGCCTGTTCGGCTCGAGGTCGATGCCGTAGCGGGCCGCGTCGGCCGCCCACTGGCGGCAGATGTGGGTGGTCGGGCCGACGATGACGACGCGCGAGACGAACTTGGCGCGCAGCATCCGGTGGGCGATGTGCAGGCCGAAGGTGGTCTTGCCGGCGGCAGGCGTGGCCGAGGCCAGGAAGCTGGCGGCCGAATGCGCCCGCACCGCCTCGGTCGCCTCCTCCTGCCAGGAGCGGAGGGGTCGGGAATCGGGCCAATCGGGAAGCGATCGGGCGCGCGCCCCGCCGTCGGTCAGGTGCTGAGAAGCGTCGTACAAGGGCCGGCCACAATATGGGCGCCCGCGGCGGGAGGTTCAATGGAAGAAGCTAGTCTGAGTAATGAAGCGCAGCCCTGGCAACCATCAGACCCTCGGGAGTGACCATGTCCATGTATCGCGTTTACACGCGCCTGTTCGTGTGCGTCGTTGCTATTGCCGCATTCGGAGCGCTCGCGCTCGCTCCGGCCGCCGGCGCCGCCAGCGTCGGAAGCACCTATCTCGCGCTCGGCGATTCGCTCGCCTACGGCTACCACCAAGCCCAGTTCCAGGAAGAACTGAAAAGCAAAGGCTTCGTCGAAGCGAAAAATTTCAACGACGGCTACGTGGATGACTTCGGCGCGACGTTGAAGCTGGTTAACCCCAAACTGCAGATCGTCAACGACGGCTGCCCGGGCGAGACCACCGAAACGATGATCAAAGGCTCCGGCGCCTTCGGGCCTGAATTCTGCGCCGGCGGTCCGACCGGGAGCCCCTTCCCGAAGGCATTCCTGCACCACCCCTATCCCGGCACGCAGCTCGAAGACGCGCTGGCGGTCGCGAAAGAACCCGGAGTCGGCACGATCACGCTCGACATCGGTGCCAACGACATCCTCCAGTTCCTCAGCCACACCTGCGGTTTCCCGGCGACGTTCACCTGCAGCCAGGCTCAGATCGAAGCCGAGATCGGGCACGTCACCGCGAACGTCGGATTCATCCTGGCTCAGCTGCGCGCGGCCGCGCCGAGCGCGAAGATCATCTTCGTCTCGCAGTACAACCCCTATCCGACGGTGCTGAAACCGGAAGGCACCGGAGACGCGACCGTCGAAGCGCTCAACGGCGCGCTGAAGAGCGTGGCCGCGAACTATGGGGTCGGCTTCGCGAACACGACGAGGGTGATCAACTTCTCGGGCACCCATGGCGGTCCGGAAGCGGGAGACATCCCCACGGTCTGCGCCTTCACGGCCATGTGCCCGGGCGGTGTGTTCAACCCGGCAAGCCCGAACGCCGACATCCACCCCACCAAGGCCGGCTATGCCGCGATGGCCGGGGTCGTCGGGTTCACCTACCTATCTAACTGAGGCGTCCAAAGCAGGGATTCGTCTGCGTCCACCGCGCTCCGCCAGTCAGTTGGCGGAGCGCGGTCCGCTGCCTATAAGCGTCAGCCACACTTCGGCACCGCCGTCCTCGGCGTTCGCCGCCCGTGCTTCGCCGCCGTGGGCTCTGGCGACGGTCCGCACGATCGCCAGCCCGAGGCCGCTGCCACCGTCGCTGCGGGCAGCGCCGGGACGACTGAAGCGCTCGAAGGCGCGGGGTAGGAAGTCCGGAGGGAATCCAGGGCCGTGGTCGCGGACCCGGATCTCCACCATGTCGTCCGCAATCGCGGCAAAGGAGACCACGATCTCCCCCGCGCCGTAGCGCAGCGCGTTGTCGAGGACGCTGCCGATCGCCTGGCCGATCCGCAGCCCGTCGGCCCTGATCTCCAGCGGCGGCCCGTGCAGCGCGATTGCCCGCCCTCCTTCCTCGCCGCGGCGGCCGAATCGCCGTCGCACCCCTTCCAGCAGATCGCGCAGCTCGACCGGCGCCGGCCGCAGCGGCAGCTGGCCGCGCTCGGTCTGGGCGATCGTCAGCAGGTCCTCGGCGAGCTGGGACAGACGGTCGGTCTCCTCCGCCGCGGAGGCCAGAGCCGCACGCAGCTCCTTCGGGGTGCGACCTTCGGAGAGGGCGAGGTCGAGCTCGGCGCGGAGGATCGCCAGCGGCGTGCGCAGCTCGTGGCTGGCATCGGCGACGAAGGCGCGCTCGTGCTCGAGCGCCTCGCCGAGGCGCTCGAGCATCTCGTTCAGCGTCGACCCGAGGCGGGCAACCTCGTCGTGGGTCGGCGGCACCGGCAGCCGCTCCCGCGGCTCGGCGGCGGAGATCGTCGCCGCCCGCGCCCGCATCGCCTCGACCGGGCGCAGGGCCGCGGCGGCGACCCAGTAAGCCGCGAAGGACGCCAATGCCAGTGCCACCGGACCGCTCAGCAGAAGTAGCTGCAGCAGGTCTTCCAGCGACTCGCTCCGTTTCTGGGCGTTGTCCAGCTCGGAGGCGAAGCGCAGGTAGACGAAGACCCCGGTGGCGCCGAGGACCAGCGCCATCACCGCTGCGAAGACGAGGGTGACGCGGAGGCGGATCGAGAGCCGGCTGAAGGGGAGGCGGCTCAGTTGCCCCCGTCCTTTCGCAGGCGGTAGCCGGCGCCGCGGACCGTCTCCAATGATTTGACCCCGAACGGTTGGTCGATCTTGCAGCGCAGGTAGCGGATGTTGACCTCGATCACGTTGGAGCGGTGTTCGAAGTCGTACTCCCAGGCGTGTTCGAGCAGCCGCGTCCGGGTGAGGACGTGGCCCGGGTTGCGCATGAAGACCTCGAGCAGCGTGAACTGCTTCGCCGACAGCTCGATCTCGGTCTCGCCGCGCCAGACCTGGCGGGCGACCGGGTCGAGGCGAAGGTCCCCGACCTCGACGACCGTCTGCGGCTCCGAGCGGCGGCGGACCAGCGCCCGCAGGCGGGCGAGCAGCTCGGCGAAGGAGAACGGCTTGGTCAGGTAGTCGTCGGCGCCGCCGTCGAGACCGGCGACGCGGTCTTCGAGCGTGCCGCGGGCGGTGAGCATCAAGACCGGTGACCAGACCCCCCGCACCCGCAGCTGCCGACACGCCTCGAAGCCGTCGATGCGGGGCAGCATCACGTCGAGGACGACGGCGTCATAGCTCGTCGCGACAGCCATCGCGACCCCCTCCTCCCCGCTGCCGGCGACGTCGACGGCGAAGCCCTGCTCGGTCAGGCCGCGCCGCAGCAGCGCCACCATCTTCACCTCGTCCTCGACCACGAGCACATGCACGCGAGCACGATTACCGGGGAAGATGAAGAGAAGATGAGGGTGCCGAGCTCGCGCGCCGGCCCTCAGCCTCCGCCGTAGACGACGACCATGTCGGTGACGACACCGACGAAGAAGCCGGCGGCGAGAAGCCAGAGCGCCAGCTCGCGGTGGCCGTAGCGGCGCATGCCGTTCCAGATCTCGCCGATCACGTAGAGGATCGCGCCTCCCGCCAGGGCGTAGAAGGCGAGTTCGAGCGGTTCGGAGCTGACGCTGTAACCGAGCATCGCCCCGAGGAAGGTCGGCGCGCCACCGACGAGGCCGGCGAGCCCGAGCCACTTCCAGGAAGGGCGCACTTCGCCCAGCGGCCCGACGATGCCCAAGCCCTCGGTCGCGTTGTGGAGGGCGAATCCGACGATCAGCACGGTGGCGAGGCCGACGTCGCCGGCGTTCGCCGAGACTCCGATCGCCAGCCCCTCGGCGAAGTTGTGCAGGCCGATCGCTGCCGCGATCGTCATTCCCGTCCTCAGCGCCCGCGCCCGCGCACCCTGCTCCTGGCGGATGACCAGCTCAGGGTCGAGGACGTCGACCGCGCCGCCGGAGATCGGCGGCAGCTGATCGCGGGTGTCACGTAGCCGACGCTCGAGCGCCCCGAGGCCGCCGAGGCCGAAGGCGAAGCCGATCCCGAGCATCGCGGTAAGCAGGATTGCGTGACCGAGGCTCGAGGATTCGGCCTTGAAGCCTTCGACGGCGGCCTCGACGATCGCAACCGCGTGCTCCATCACGTCGACGAAGATGAAGGCGAGGACGCCGACCGCGAAGAACGCGAGGGCGACGCGGGTGCGGGAGCCAAGCGCGTGCAGCCGCGGGACTCGAGCGCATCGACGATGTCGTCGTAGGCGTTGGGGCTGTTGGCGACCGCCGCGGCGACCTTCCCCCCGGCCGCGCTCTGCAGTTGCGGAAGGGTCCGCGCCAGAAGCGCCTCACCCGCACCGGTCTCGGCGCTGTTGCGGTCGAAGGCGACGTGCTCCGGGTTGGGCACGAGGACGAAGAAGCGTGCCGCGCCCTTCGCCGCCCGTTGCCGCACCGCCTCCAGCAGCGGGGCGGTGGCCTCGACCTGGTTGAGGACGACGAGCACCGCCGGCGCGCCGTCCGCTGACGCCCCCGCCGCGGTCGGCAGCGGCCCGGAGCGGATCACGTCCCGCTTGCTGATCGCCAGGTAGACGACCAGCGCCAGAATCGTGCTGAGGAAGATGATCGAGGTCAGGTTGGTGCCGAGCCCGAGGCCGCCTTCGGCCTTCGGCGAGGCAAGGTAGTCGCCGATCGAGGCGCCGAGCGGACGGGTGAGGATGTAAGCGAGCCAGAAGGAGAGGATCGCGTTCATCCGCAGGCCGAAGTGCAGCACCGCTACGACCACGATCGCGGCGGCGAAGATCCCCAGCGCCGCCAGGTAGCCGAGTTCGAGCTGCTCGGAGAGGAAGTCGCCGGCAGAGGTGCCGAGGGCGAAGGTGAAGAGGATCGTCAACCAGTAGAACGCCTCCCGCCGGGTGGTGTAGATGGTGTGGACCGAGAGGGTTCGCTCGACCGCGTACCAGGCGGCGAAGACCGTGACGAGGGCGATGCTGAAGGCGATAGTCGTCGCTTCCAGGGTGACCCCGTAGTTTTCGACCAGGTTGTCGCTGACCAGGGTGCCGACGACGCTGATCAACACCACCGCCAGCCAGTAGATGCCCGGTATGTAGCGGCGGGCGCGGAACTGGAAGAAGAGGACGACGAGCAGCGCGCCGCCCATCAGGTAGCTGGTGCCGCTGAGACCGAGGCCGAGGTTTTCGTTGAGGTTGTCGGCAAAGGTCTCGCCGACCGTCGTGCAGAGCACCTTGATCACCCAGAAGAAGACGGTGATCTCGGGAACCTTGTTCAGCATCCGACGCCCGAGCGAACGGGGCCGGCCGGCGGGGGGAGCTGCGGCTGGGGACATCGCAGTGGAGTTCATGGCGCCGAAGGGTGCAGTGGCCGCCTTAACCCAAGATGAGATGCCGCGCCCAGCCGGCCGATGCGTAAATGGCTAGAGCCCGGAGACCGCTTGCGCCACCGGCACCTCGCCTGAGACCAGGTCGAAGGTCTTGCCGATCGTGTTGTCTGCCTCCAGGACCGCCGCGAGGACTGCGGCTACGTCGGCGCGGGGGATCTGGCCGCGGTCGAGGCCGTCGCTGATCCGGACCAGGCCGGTAGGCGGGTCGTTGGTGAGACCCCCGGGGCGGACGATGGTGTGGGCGAGGCCGGCGGCGGCGAGGGCGCGATCGGCTTCGGCCTTGGCGCGGAGGTAGGTGCCGAAGACGCCGCCGCCCTCTGCCGGCGGGTCGGCGGCGCCCATGGCGCTGACCATGACGTAGCGGTCGATGCCCTCGGCTTTGGCGGCGTCGATCAGCTTCAGCGCCCCGCCGAGGTCCATCGTGCGCTTGCGCTCGGCGCCGCTGCCAGGGCCGGCGCCGGCGGCGAAGACGACGGCTTCGGCGCCGCCGATGGCCTCGGCGACGTCGTCGTCGCCCTCGAGATCGCAGATCACGGGCTCGACGCCGATTCTGTGGAGGTCGTCTTCGTGTTGCGGATTGCGAATCAGGCCGAAGACCGTGTGCCCGCGCTCGATCATGATTTTTCCCAGGAGCAAGCCGATCTGGCCATGCCCACCGGCGATTGCGATCTCCATCTCCACAACCTAAAGGAATCTTTTCTAGGTACGCGTGTTTGCGCTACCAACTATTGGGTATTATCAAGGCGTTCCCACATTGATCCATCCCCGGACGCGGCGCAGAGGATGAGCCTTTACCCGTTTCGGCACCGTCGTTTTCCCTGGCCACGGATGCCCGACGCTCCTCCTCCGCGCCGCGTCTTTTCTTCACGCGACACCGAGGAGGCACAACCTTGCTGCGAATCAAGCTGGTCACCGCCCTTTCCATAGCCCTCGCCGCCCTCTTCCTCCTCCCCGGCGCCGCCTTCGCCTGGGCACCGGCCGGGACCGCCAAGGTGCATCCTGGCGTCCAGACCTTCACCGAAGGCGCCCAGTGCACCTCCAACTTCGTCTTCCAGGAAGGCTCGACCGTCTTCATCGGCCAGGCGGCTCACTGCTCCGGCACCGGCGGTCAGACCGAAACCGACGGCTGCACCAGCGGCTCGCTGCCCATCGGCACGCCGGTGGAAGTCAGCGGCGCGAGCAGGAAAGGCACGCTCGCCTACAACTCCTGGTTGACGATGCAGGCTGCGGGCGAGAACGACCCCGACACCTGCGCCTACAACGACCTCGCCCTGGTCAAGCTCGACCCGGCCGACGTCGGCAGCGTCAACCCCTCGGTGCCCGGCTACGGCGGCCCGACCGGGGTCGGCACGGTCGGCGACCTCGGTTCGACCGTCTTCTCCTACGGCAACTCGGAGCTGCGCGGCGGCATCACCAAGCTGAGCCCGAAGCAGGGCACGGTGATCCAGAACGAAGGCGGCGGCTGGAGCCACATCGTCGTCACCCTCACCCCGGGAATTCCCGGCGACTCCGGCAGCGGCTTCATGAACGAAGCGGGCCGGGCGATCGGCGTGCTCAGCACCCTGCAGCTCGCGCCCCTGACCGGCACCAACGGAGTTGGCGACATCAGCAAAGAGATCGCCTACGCACGGGCGCACGGCTTCCCCAACCTGGAACTCGTGCCCGGGACGCAGCCGTTCAACCCGAGCCTGGTCGGCGCCATCCTCGGCGCCTGAGAACGCACTTCTCTCCGCATAGCGGAGACAAAAGCGTTTTCACGGGTCGCGCAGCTCGGAGATCAGGTCGTCGAGGTCGAGGGGGGTGGTGCCCATCTGCACCCCCTCCCCGTCCGGCGCCATCGGCCACTGCTCGCGCGGGCGGTCCCAGTAGAGCTCGACGCCGTTGTGGTCGGGGTCGGAGAGGTAGAGCGCCTCGCTGACGCCGTGGTCGGAGGCGCCCTCCAACGGCCAACCCGCCTCGCTCAGCCGCCGCAGCGCGTCGGCGAGGGCACGGCGGGTCGGGTAGCGGATCGCCGTGTGGAAGAGGCCGGTCGTGCCGGGCGCCGGGGGTGAGCCGCCTTTCGAGGACCAGGAGTTGAGGCCGATGTGGTGGTGGTAGCCACCGGCGGAAATGAAGGCCGCGTCTGCACCCCAGCGCTGCATCAGCTCGAAGCCGAGGACGCCGCAGTAGAAGTCGAGGGCGCGGTCGACGTCGGCGACCTTGAGGTGGACGTGGCCGACGTCGACGCCGGGGTCGATCGGCTCCACCTTCCGGCCCGCGTCGCCCTCAGCCATCGAGCACCCCGTCGAGCGCTTCGTTGACGAGGCGGTCGGCGTCGGCGTTCTCAGCACGGCGGACGTGGCGGATCGACCAGGAGTCGAAGTCCCGCAGCTCCCGCCTTACCGCGGCGTGGAGCTCTTTCATGCCGGCGTTTTTGACCTTGTAGCGCCCTTCCACCTGCCGCACGACCAGCTCCGAGTCGCCGACCAGCTCCAGCTCGTCGGTGCCGTGCTCCTTCGCCAGCTCGATCCCCCGCAGCAGCGCCCGGTACTCGGCGACGTTGTTGGTCGCCTCGCCGATCGTCTCCCCCACCTTCTCCAGCAGCTCGCCGTCGCCGTCGCGGAGGACGACGCCGATCGCGGCGGGGCCGGGGTTGCCGCGGGCGCCCCCGTCGACGTTGACCGTGACCCTGCTCACCGCTTCGCCGGTTCCCTGGCGAGGCTGAGCCCGCCGGCCTCGCCGACCGCGGCGTTCCACTGCCGCGCCGCCGCGTCGAGCTGGTCGATCTCGCGGCCCTTGTCGATCTGAAAGACGGGGCGCAGCTCGTCGCCGATGTCGACGCCCCACTGGTACCAGGAGAGCTCCCAGGCAACGGTGATCCGCACCTCGTCGGGCGCGCCGGCGGCGGCGCCGATCGAGGCCTGGGGCCTGCCCAGCGTGCGGGTGAGGCCGGCGACGGTCCGCCCCGCCTCGCTGGAGTTGAAACGGGCGACGGCGCGCTCGAAGGGGCTGGGCGCGTCGATTTCGGCCGGGGGCGCCGGGCGGGACCGACGCGGCGGAGCGGCCGGATCGGTCTTCGGAGCAGCAGCGGGCGCATTCGGCCTCCGTGCACCCCGCCGCAGCAGTCCACCCAGGCGCCAACGTCCCTCGTGCTCGTTCTCGGATCGCTCCGGCTCGGGCTCCCCGGCGGGGCGCCAGCCAAGTCCCTCCGCGCGGGCGACGCAGAGCTCGCACACCGACCGCTCCTCCCCCGCCTCGACGAAGCCGTGTACGCGCTCGCCGGCCAGGATCGTCCGGCCGCAGATCGCGCAGGTGGCCTCGGCGCTCATGCTGTCGCCAAGGTACCAGCGGGCAGGTGCCGCCCCGGGCGGGTTCAACCCTGCTGCAGATGCGATTTCAGCCGCATCACAGCCTTGGTGTGCAGCTGGGAGACGCGCGACTCGGTGACGCCGAGGACCTCGCCGATCTCGCGCAGGGTGAGGTTCTCGTAGTAGTAGAGGGCGACGACGAGCTGCTCGCGCTCGGGCAGCGAGCCGATCGCCTCGGTCAGGCGGTCCTTGACCTCGGTCGTGGCCAGCGCCTCCTGCGGATCGGCGGCGCCGTCGTCGGCGATCGTGTCGAGCAGAGAGACCTGGTCGCCGGAGGAGTCGGAGACGGTCCACAGCTCGTCGAGCGCGTAGACGGAGGAGTTGGCGATCTCCAGCAGCGCGCTCTGCAGTTCCTCTTCGGTCATGTTGAGTTTGGCGGCGAGCTCGGCCTCGCTCGGCGCCCGCTGCAGCTCGTGCTCGAGTTTCGCTTGGGCGGCTTCGATTTCACGCGCCCGCGAGCGGACCGAGCGCGGCACCCAGTCGAGCGAGCGCAGTTCGTCGATGATCG
>Ga0157372_10001680_pt1 | contig 23934 bp, 22 predicted proteins | sample C55metaG_FD_115307 | JGI IMG/M metagenome (GOLD analysis project Ga0157372, IMG submission 115307) | Corn rhizosphere microbial communities from Kellogg Biological Station, Michigan, USA - C5-5 metaG | ecosystem: Host-associated > Plants > Roots > Rhizosphere > Soil | place: USA: Michigan... | reverse complement strand
CTCCTTGCGCTCGCCGGGCCTGAGCTGCCGCGAGAACACGGTGAAGAACAGCGGCACGAAGATCGTCGCGACGAACGTCGCCACGAGCATGCCGCCGACGACACCGGTACCCATCGACCGCCGCGCTCCGGCACCGGCACCGGTCGCGAATGTGAGGGGAAGCACACCGAACACGAACGCGATCGACGTCATCACGATCGGCCGGAAGCGCAGCCGCGCGGCCTGCACCGCGGCGTCGATCGGCCGCATGCCCGCCAGCAATCCCTGCTGCGCGAACTCGACGATCAGGATCGCGTTCTTCGCCGAAAGGCCGATCAGCACGACGAGGCCGATCTGGAAGTAGATGTCGTTCTCCATCCCGCGCACGAACACGAGCGCGAGCGCGCCGAGAACCGCGAACGGAACGGCGAACACGACGGCCACCGGCAGCCGCCAGCGCTCGTAGAGCGCGGCGAGGATCAGGAACACCATGACGATCGCGAACGCGAATGCGAACGCCGACGCCTGCCCCGTGCGCTTCTCCTGGAACGCCTGGCCGGTCCATTGCAGCGTGTAACCGGCGGGCAGCGTCTGCGCCGCGATCGCTTCGGCGGCCTTGATCGCATCGCCGGAGCTCACGCCCGGCCTGCCGCTGCCGAGAACCTTCGCTGCGAGGAAGCCGTTGTAGCGCTCGACCTGCTCGGGGCCGACGATGCTCGTCGTGCGCACGAGCGCCGAGAGCGGGATCATCTCACCGCTCGTGTTCGAGCGCACGTACACCTGGCCCAGGTCCTCGGGCTGCGCGCGGTACGGCGCATCGGCCTGGAGCTGCACGCGATACGTGCGGCCCGACATGTTGAAGTCGTTCACGTACAGCGCGCCGATCGTGCTCGACAGCGCGTCGAACACGTCCGACACCGGCACGCCGAGCGCCATCGCCTGCTCGAGATTCACCTCGACGAACACCTGCGGGACCGTCGGGCGGAAGAACGTGTTGATGCCGGTCAGGTGCGAATCGCGCGCCAGCGCCGTCGTGAACGCCTGCACGACATCCGCGAGCCGCTTGGGGTCCGAGTCGACGCGCGCCTGCACGTACGCTTCGAAGCCGCCCGCGGTACCGAGGCCGCGGATCGGCGGCGGGCTGAAGCCGATCGCGATCCCGTCGGGAAGCTTCGCGCCGAGCCGCGACATTTCACTCGCGAGATCGGGTGCCGTCTTGTTGCGCTCGTCCCAGTCCTTGAGCAAGAGGAACGTCGTGCCGGCGTTCGGCTTGTTCGCGCCGCCGATGAAGTCGCGGCCGGGCGCGACGAAAATGTGCTCGATCGCCGGGTCGCCGGCGAGCCCGCGCTGGAGCTGGCGGCCGGTTGCCTCCGTGCGCTGCAACGACGCCGCATCGGGCAGCATGATCGCGCCGAAAAGATAACCCTGGTCCTCGGGCGGCACGAAGCTGCCCGGCACGCGGACGAAGAGCAGCACGACGAGCGCGATCACGCCGAGGAACGCGAGACCCGCGAGCAGCCGCCGCTTCAGCGCGAGCCCGATCATCCACAGGAACGTCGACGTGAGCTTTGCAAAGCCGACGTTGAAGCCGTGGAACACGCGCGACTCGTGGTCGCCGGGCAGGAGCAGCAGCGCGCAAAGCGCCGGGGTCAGCGTGAGCGCCGTCAGTCCCGACAGCAGCACGGAGATCGCGACCGTCACGGCGAACTGCCGATAGAGCTGGCCGGCGATGCCGCCGAGGAACGCAACCGGCACGAACACCGCGCAGAGCACGAGCACGATCGCAAACACGGCGCCCGACACCTCGTACATCGACGCGATCGCCGCTTCCTTCGCGCTCTTCTTCTCGGTGCGCATCAGCCGCTCGACGTTCTCGAGCACGACGATCGCATCGTCGACGACGATGCCGACCGCGAGCACCATCGCGAAGAGCGTCAGCGTGTTGATCGAGAAATGCAGCGCGTAAAGTCCCGCGAAGGTGCCGATCAGCGACACCGGCACCGCGATCATCGGGATCAGCGTCGCGCGCCAATGCTGCAGGAAGACGAACACGACGAGGAGGACGAGCACCGCCGCTTCGGCGAGCGTCTTCAGCACCTCGTGGATCGACGCCCGGATCACGCGCGTCGTGTCGAACGGAATGATGTAGTCCATGCCGGCCGGGAACGCCGCGCGCAGCTCGCGCATGCGCGCCTTCACCGCGTCGCTCACCTCGAGCGCGTTCGCGCCCGTCTGCAGGAACACGGCCACCCCGACCGCCGGCTGGCCGTCGACGGTCGTGCTGATGTCGTAGCTCTGCGCGCCCAGCTCGACGCGCGCGATGTCGCGGATGCGCAGGACACCGTTCGGGCCCCCGGCGCGAACGACGATGTCGCCGAACTGCTCGGGGGTGACGAGGCGCCCGCGCGCGGTGACCGTGTAGACGAGCGACTGTCCGGGCGGCGCCGGTTCGGCACCGATCTTGCCGGCCGCGTATTGCTGGTTCTGCGCACGGATCGCATTGGCCACGTCGGTCGGCGTCACGCCGAGGCGCGCCATCCTGTCGGGCGCGAGCCAGATCCGCATCGAATAACCGGAGCCGAACAGCGTGACGTCGCCGACGCCGGGCACGCGCTTCAGCTCGTCGATCATGTTGACCATCGCGTAGTCGGCCATGAACGTCGTCTTCTGCGCGCCGCTCCGCGATACGAGGCCGACGACGAGCAGGATGTCGTTCGAGCGCTTCTGCACGATGATGCCGTTACGGCGGACCTCGTCGGGCAGCCGCGGCAGCGCGACGTTGACGCGGTTGTTGAGCTGGAACACCGCGGTGTCGACGTTCGTGCCGACCTCGAAGGTCGCGGTAATCGTCACCGTGCCGTCGGCCGCCGCGCTCGACTGGAAATAGAGCATGTTCTCGACGCCGGAGAGCTGCTCCTCGATCGGCGCGGCGACCGTTTTCGCGAGCGTTTCGGCGCTTGCGCCGGGGTACGTCGCGCTGATCGTCACCGTCGGCGGCGCGATCTCAGGATACTGCGCGACGGGCAGGATTCGCGACGCGATGACGCCGGCGAGCGCGATGATGATCGCGATGACGCTCGCGAAGATCGGCCGCTCGATGAAGAAGCGGGAGAACTTGCCCATCGGGCTCGCTTCAGCGCGCCTTGCCGGCGGCGCTTGCCTCGCTCGTCGCGACCGGCGCGGCCGACGCCTGCTTCGAAGCCTCCGCGGCACGCGGCTGCACGGCCATTCCGGGCTTCAACTTGATCAGGTTGTCGACGATCACGAGATCGCCCGGATTGAGGCCCGCCGTCACGATCCAGTCGTTGCCAAGCCAGTTCGACGTCTGCACCGTCCGCTGCACGGCCTTGCCGTCGGTGCCCGCGATCCAGACGCTGCGCGCGCGCTCGGTTTGCGTCACCGCCGCCTGCGGGACGAGATACGCGTCCTGCGCGCCCGCCTGGATGCGCACCTTGACGAATTGTCCCGGCAGCCACTTCAGATTGCGATTCGCGAATTGGGCGCGAAGCTGGATCGTGCCGAGCTTCGGATCGACGGTCGAGCCGGTGAAATTGAGGCGGCCGTCGGTCGCGGCGACCGCGCCCTTGTCGTCGACGATGCCGACCTGCGCGGCGTCGGCCGCATCGCGAATCCGATCGTAGTCGCCTTCGGCGATCGAGAACCGCACCCAGAGCGGGTCGACCTGCGTGATCGTCGTCAGAAGCTCGGTGTTCGCGGCGACGAGGCTGCCCTCCGAGCGCACGGCGCGGCTCGTGACGCCGCCGATCGGCGCCTTGAGGTTCGTGTACGAAAGGTTGAGCTCCGCTTCCGCAAGCTTCGCCTGCGCGCCGTCGATTGCCGCGGCCGATTCCTTGACGCTCGATGCCGCCTGATCGTACTCGCGGCGGCTGATCGCCTTCGTGTCGACGAGCGACTTCAATCGCTCCGCTTCGTGCTGCGCGAACTCGTTACGTGCACGCTCCTGCGCGAGCGCGGCCTTCGCCTGCGCGACGGCGATCTCGAACGGCGCGCGATCGATCCGGAACAGCGTCTGCCCGGCGCTGACCGATGCGCCCTCGCTGTAGAGACGCTTTTCGAGAATGCCCGATACTCTCGGCCGGACCTCGACTTCGCGGGAACCTTCGGCCTGGCCGACGGCCTCGAGGACGAACGGGACGCGCGCGAGCTCCACGCGCTTGACCGCGACGGCGAGCGGCGGCTCCGGAGCGGGCGCGGCCTGCGCGCCTTCGGCGCCGTCGCGCTTGCCGCAGCCGGCGACGACGAAAATGGAAGCCGCGAGCGCGAGCGCGCCATCACGCGCCGGGGTTACCGGGAAGCGGAGTTTCATCGACGGAGCATCTCGCGAGCGATGCGCGGCATTATATACATTGCATACGATATATGATCGATACCGTCACACGGGGCAGGCAGCGCTGCGGGCGGATACGTGACACGATTGTCGTCCTCGCGGCGGCGCTCGTCACCCCGACTGCACTCGCGCATGCGGTCGTCGAATGGTCGCAGCCGCCGGCCAACGGCGTCGTCGCGCCGGGCGAGCTGCACGTGCGCGTGCAGTTCAGCAGCCGCATCGACGTTGCGCGCTCGCGGCTCGTGCTGATCGCGCCCGATGGCCGGCAGACGACGCTTGCGCCCGACGCGGTCGACAAGCCGGGCCTCGTCACCGCAACGACGCGCGTCGCCTGCGATGGACGCTTCACGCTGCACTGGCAGGTGCTCTCGCTCGACGGACACGTGACGCGCGGCGACGTTCCGTTTCGCGTCGGCGGCGCCGCGCGGTGAGCGCGCAGGATCGTCAATTGAGCGCGCAGCGCCGCACGAAGCGCGGAGGATAGTCCGATCGGCGCGCTGTTCGACGTTCTCGGGTTCGTCGCGGTCGTCTTGAAGGGCGTCGACCTCGTTGCGCAGTCGGTGCTGCTCGGCAGCGTCGCCTTCGCGCTCCTCGTCGATGCCGCGCGCACGCGAAACGTCATTCTCGGTGCCGCGCTCGCGACCGTGGCGACGGCGCTCGCGACGACGGCCGTGACCGCGAGCCTGCTCGTCACGTCGCTCGACCTCGGCGTGCGCGACATCGCCTCCGCGGGTTTCATCGTCGCGGGCGCGACACGCGCGCTGGCGGCGCTGGTCATCGCCGGCATCGCGTGGCGCAGCGTGCCGATCGAGCGCCTGCGATCCGCCTATGTCGTACCGGCCGTGATCATCCTTGGCGCCGCGGTCGGCGACACGCACGCGGTCGCGCGCATCGGCGATGTGCTGCCACTCGCCGTCGCAACGGCGGCGCACGAGCTCGGCGCCGCGATCTGGCTCGGCGCCCTGCCGTGCTTCTGGCGTGCGATGCGGCAGGCCGGCCGTGAACGCGCGCAGGCCATCGGCCGCCGCTTCTCGATCGTCGCCGCGTGCGGTGTCGCATTGATCGTCGCCGGCACGGCCGCTTTCGCCGTCGCGTACATCGGCTCCGTCGAAGGCGTCTATGCGACCGCGTACGGCGCGATGGCCGCGACGAAGGGCGTGCTGCTCGCGCTGCTGCTCGCGCTCGGCTTCGCGAACTTTCGTGTCGTGCATCGCGCCGACGGGGTTGGTCTCGCGCGCGTCGTTCGCTTCGTCGAAATCGAAATGGCGATCGGGCTCGCGGCGCTGATGGCCGCCGCATCGATCACGTCCGCGCCGCCGTCGGTCGACGACGTCGCCGATCGCCTGACGCTCTCCGAGGTCCGCGCGCGCGTGACCCCCGTCGCGCCGCGGCTTGCGAGTCCACCGCATGCAATGCTCGGCGCCGCCGCGGCGCCGGCCGACATCGGCGCGCGCAACGCCGACGATCGTGCATGGTCCGAGTACAACCATCACTGGGCCGGCATCGGCGTGCTGCTGATGGGCGTTGCCGGCCTCGCGCAACGAAGCGCCCGCGCGCGATGGGCGCGACATTGGCCGCTGCTCTTTCTGCTGCTCGCGGCGTTCCTGCTGCTCCGCGCGGACCCGGAGATATGGCCGATGGGCACGGTCGGTCCGATCGAAAGCCTGCGCGACCCGGAGGTCCTTCAGCACCGGCTGTTCGTCGTGGTGATCGTCGCGTTCGCGCTGTTCGAATGGCGCGTGCGCACCGGCCGCATCGCGTCGCCGGCGCTCGCGCGCGTGTTTCCGCTCGTGACGGCGATCGGCGCCATGCTGCTGCTTCTTCACTCGCACGCTGTCGTCGACGCCAAGGAGCAGGTGCTGATCGAATACTCGCATCTGCCGATCGCAGTGCTTGGCGTCGTCGCCGCTTCGGCGCGCTGGCTCGAAGTCACGGCGCCGGACGACGAGGGTCGGGTCGCCGGCTGGGTCTGGCCCGCGGCGTTCGTGCTCGTGGGCTTGCTGCTGCTGAACTATCGCGAGGCATGACACAATGCGCGCCACGATGAGCGGCCGGCCGACGAAGACGGAACCGATCGACGCGGCGCCGGGCGACATGGCGGCCGAGGGCGACGTCAACCTGTCGCCGCTGCGCCGCCGCTGGCAGGACGAGCACCTCGCACCCGCCACGCGCGCGCTGCTTGCCGAGGACGCGAAGTACTTCCTGCACCAGTCGCTGTCGACGCCGTGCCTCGACGCGCTCGCGTCGGCGTCCGGCATCTGGCTCGTCGACGTCGAAGGCCGGCGCTACATGGACTTCCACGGCAACAGCGTGCACCAGGTCGGGCACGGCCACCCGCGCGTCGTGCAGGCGGTCAAGGACGCGCTCGACACGCTGCCGTTCTCGCCGCGCCGCTTCACGAACGATGCCGCGGTGGCGCTCGCGCGGCGACTCGTCGAGCGCGCGCCCGGCAACTTGTCGAAGGTGCTGTTCGCGCCGGGCGGCACGAGCGCGATCGGCATGGCGATGAAGCTCGCGCGCGTCGCGACGGGCCGCCACAAGACGGTCTCGATGTGGGACGCGTTCCACGGCGCGTCGCTCGACGCGATCTCGATCGGCGGCGAGGCGCTGTTCCGCCGTGACATGGGACCGCTGTTGCCCGGCACCGAGCACGTGCAGCCGTGCGATCCGCGTGGCTGCAGCTTCGGCTGCGGCGGGCGCTGCACCGCGCGCTGCGCCGAGTACGTCGACTACGTGCTCGGCAAGGAGGAGGACGTCGCCGCCGTGATCGTCGAGACGATACGCTCGACCGACGTGCAGGTTCCGCCGCGCGCGTACTACGAGACGCTGCGGCGCGCGTGCGACCGGCACGGCGCGCTCCTGATCCTCGACGAGATCCCGATCGCGCTCGGCCGCACCGGCACGCTGTTCGCGTTCGAGCATTACGACATCGTTCCCGACATGGTGGTGATCGGGAAGGGCCTTGGCGGCGGCGTGTTTCCGCTGGCGGCTCTCGTCGCGCGCGAAGGTCTCGATGTCGCCGCCGATCGCGCGCTCGGCCATTACACGCACGAGAAGAGCTCGGTCGGCTGCGCAGCGGCGCTCGCGACGCTCGACGTGATCGACGACGAGGGGCTGCTCGCGCGCGCGAACGCGCTTGGCGCGCACGCGCTGACACGGCTTCACGAGATGCAGAATCGCTCGCCGACGGTCGGCGACGTGCGCGGCATCGGACTGCTGCTCGCGATCGAGCTCGTCGATCGCGCGACCGGCGGGCCGGCCCGCGAGGCCGCCGAGCGCGTGCTCTACGACTGCCTCGCGAACGGCCTGTCGTTCAAGGTCGGGCAGGGGAACGTCCTCGTCCTCGCGCCGCCGCTCGTCATCGCCGAGGACGATCTCGACCGCGCGCTCGACATCGTCGAATCGGCGATCGTGCGCGCGGCGGCGCCCTCCGGATGAAGATCGTCCGCACCGACTGCGAGCTCGAGCTGCCCGGCGTCGACCGGCGCCTGCGCGAGATGGGCGCGACGCTCGTGCTGTTGCCCGAAACGACGGGCGCCGACGCGCTCGCGCGCGAGCTCTCCGACGCGCATCTGCTGTTGATGTGCTACGCGCAGATTCCGGCGGCGGCGATCGACGGCGCGGCGCGCCTTCGCGGCATCGTCAAATACGGCGTGGGCATCGACGCGATCGACATCGAGGCGGCGATGCGCAAGCGCATTCCGGTCGTCAACGTGCCCGAATATGCCGAAGAGACGGTGGCCGAAGGCGCCATCGCGTTGATGCTCGCGCTCGCGCGCAAGTTCAAGCCGATCGAGCGCGAGATGGACATCCACGGGTGGGCGTGGCCCACGCAGCGCTGGCTCGGAGCCGACCTTTCGGGAAAGACGCTCGGCCTCGTCGGCGTCGGGCGCATCGGCGCGAGCGTCGCGCGGATGGCCGGGCATGGCTTCCGGATGCGCGTCGTCGGCTTCGATCCGTACGTCGACGCCGAAGCGATGGCGCGCCGCGGCGTCGCGAAGCGCGACGATCTGCACGCGATGCTCGCGGAATCCGATGTCGTCTCCGTGCATTCGGTGCTGTCGCCGGGCACTCGGCACATGCTCGGCGAGCGCGAGCTCGCATGCATGAAGCGCAGCGCGTTACTCGTCAACGTCTCGCGCGGCGCGATCGTCGACGAGCAGGCGCTCGTCGCCGCGCTCACGCACGGCCGTATCGGCGGCGCGGCGCTCGACGTCTATTCGCGCGAGCCGCTCGCGAAAGCGGGGCATCCGCTGGCGCCGCTGTACGCGATGGACAACGTGATCCTGTGGCCGCACCTCACGTTCTACACCGCGGAGGCGATGCAGCGGCTCGAAGACGAGACGCTCGAGCGCGCGCGCGAGATGCTCGACGGCCGGCCCGTGCTCGTCAAATCGCGCGATCCGCGGCTTCGTGCGCAGCGCGCGGGCGTCCGCTTCGCCGACTGAGCGCAACGGCGGGGACTCCACGCCGCCGAAACGCCGCCGCGGGCCTCAGGGCTGCCGCACCTCGGGAAAGATGTCGTGCAGGATGAACGCCTCGAGCCCCGCGTTGTCGGCGGGCCGCGACGAGAGCGTCACGCCGTTGCCCGTGCGCTGCGACACCCAGATGAAATCGCCGCTGACGCTGTCGCGGATGATCGCGATCATCCTGCGCACGATCGCGATCCGGATATCCGGTTCGGAACCCTTGCGCACGTCGATCAGTTGCCGCGCGTTGCGTCCGATCGCCTTGTCGTAGCCGAAGAAATAGAACCGCGCGTCGTCGTAGTTGAGCTCGGTGATCTGGAAGAGCCCGCCCGCATTGCGGGCATCGGTGCCGAACGACGGCGTGCGGTTCAGTCCGAGATTCGCGGCGACGATGCGGTCGCGGCGCGCGATGTCGCTTTCCGCGGGGGTTTCGGCCGGCGACGAATCGGAAGCCTCGCCTCGCGCCGCTCGCTGCGCGGCGACGTAGGACGCGAGATCCTGCGCCGGCGGTGATGGCATCGGAGGCGTTGCCGCCGGCGGCGACGGTCGCGCTTGGGCCGGCGGTGCGGGCGCGGCGGTACGCGGTTGCTCGACCGTTGCGGATGGAGGCGAGGGGGCACGCTGCGTGATGACCGGTGGCGACGCGGGCGGGGGCTTCGCCGGTTGCGGAGGCCGTTTGCGCGGCACCGCCACGCGCGCGCTGGCCGACGGGCGAGGCTGTGCATTTGCGGCCGGCGTCGGCGGCGGCGACGCGATGACCGGCGGTGGCGACACCGGACGCGGGGTCGCGCTCGCGATCGTGTCGTTGCGTGGCGCGAGGTCGACCGCGAGACTCGTCGCCTGGCGCGCGCTCGCCTGCGTGAGCGAGCGCAGATGCGGCAACAGCAGCCACAGAAGCGCCGCGTGCACCAGCATCGACAGGACGAACGCGATCCGTATCGTCGGGATCGTGACGACGTCGTTGCGGCCGCGTGCGCGCATGGTCCCTGGCCTCGTCGGATGCGTGGGCGACGGCGTCAGCGGTTCACCGCCCGCAGCGCATGCGCGGCGTAGCGCGCGCCCGAGGCGACGCCTGGTGGCAGCGTCCGGTCGATCCGCGCGCGGTCGTCGGCGGTCAGCTGCACGGCCAGCGCGCCGACGTTCTCCTCGAGATAGCGGCGGCGCTTGGTCCCGGGAATCGGCACGATATCGTCGCCGCGTCCGAGCAGCCATGCGAGCGCGAGTTGCGGCGGCGTGCAATGATGCTCCGACGCGATCGCGCGAATCTCGTCGACGAGCCGCAGGTTCCGCTCGAAGTTGTCGCCCTGGAATCGCGGCGAGTTGCGCCGGTAGTCGTCGGGTTCCAGGTCTTCGACACGCTTGATCTGTCCGGTCAGGAATCCGCGGCCGAGCGGCGCATAGGCGACGAAGCCGATGCGAAGCTCGCGCACGGTATCGAGTAGGCCGTCCTCGGGCTCGCGGCTCCACAGCGAGTATTCGGTCTGCAGCGCGGCGATTGGATGCACGGCGTGCGCGCGGCGGATCGTCTGCGGCGCCGCTTCGGAAAGTCCGAGCCAGCGCACCTTGCCTTCGCGCACGAGGTCGGCCATCGCGCCGACGGTCTCCTCGATCGGCGTCTCGGGATCGACGCGATGCTGGTAGTAGAGATCGATCCGGTCGACGCCGAGCCGGGAAAGGCTCGCGTCGCATGCCTGCCGCACGTAGTCGGGACGTCCGTTGACGCCCTTGAACGTGCCGTCGGCGTTGCGCACGTTGCCGAACTTCGTCGCGATGACGACCTCGTCGCGGCGGTCGCGAAGCGCCCGTCCGACCAGTTCCTCGTTGCGCCCGCCGCCATACATGTCGGCAGTGTCGAAGAAATCGATGCCGAGATCGAGCGCACGATGGATCGTCGCGACCGCTTCGGCCTCGTCGCGTCCGCCGTAGAAATCGGACATGCCCATGCAACCCAATCCGATCGCCGATACCGCAAGACCTTGTCCGAGCGCGCGCTTGTGCATGATCACCTCGTGCGAATGCGTTGGCGCGCTAACGCGGCTTGACGAAGCGCAGCGCGAACTTGTCGGTCGGCACCTTCGGCGCCCCCGACGGCGTGTCGCGCGGGTCGTCGGGGTTGCGCAGCAAGTCGCCCTCGGCCTCGAGGACGAAGCCCGCCCGGCGCACCTCGTCGAGGACGACCGCCTCGTCGATCCGGTGCAGTGTCTTCCCCTCGGAGATGCCTTTGCCCGGCCGGCTCGAATGGTCGATCACGACGAAATGCCCGCCGGGTTTGAGCGCCGCGAAGAGCCGCGCGTTCATTGCCTGCCGATCGACGGGCAGGTAGCTGATGTCGTGATAGTTGAGGATCAGCGTGACGAGATCGAGCGGCGGCGTGCCGGCGGGGACCGGATCGTCGAACGGCCGCTCGACGAGCACCAGGTTGGGTTGCGGATGCTCGGCAAGGCGCTTCGCGAGCGTCGCGTTCGCGCGCGGCGTCTGTGCGTAGAGCGTTCCCTGCGGACCGACGGCGAGCGCGAGCAGTTGCGACGTGTAGCCGCCGCCGGCCGACACGTCCATCACGCGCATGCCCGGCAGCACGCGCGTGAACGGCAGGAACTGCGCGGGCTTGCGCTCGACATCCATCCGTCGGTCCTGATCGGTCCGGATCGGGCTGTCGATCGCGCTGGCATAACGCGTCGCGAGCCGCGACGAGTCGTTGGGCGACGTCGCGCACGCCGTCAATGCGAGCGCGCAGGCGAGCGCCGCCAGGAACCGGAATGGCAGTGTCGACATGACGCCGCGTTGGGTTGGACGAAAACGCGAAGTTTAGCCCCGCTGACACGCTCACGCGTCGATTCGGGATCGGGCATACACCGACAGTCGAATCAGTCCCGGCCGGGTGGCTCGCGGCGCCCCGGTCATGTGAAATGAACAGGCAGCCGAGGTGCGCTGCGAAACGACAGGAGACGATGGATGAACCGCGATCAGGTGCAAGGCACGGCCAAGGACATCGCCGGGAAGGTGCAGCGCAAGGTCGGTGAAGCGACCGACAACACGAGCCAGCAGATCAAGGGCGGCGCCAAGCAGGTTGAAGGCAAGGTGCAACGCCGCGTGGGCGACGTCGAGAACGCGGCCGACAAGGCCAACGACGGGAAGGCGTGATCGGATCGCCGGCATTCTTCGCAAGCGGAGACGCGCGGGCTGCCGCGTTGTCTCCGCGTTCAATCCTGCTTCCCGACATTCGACGGAGACAGCGGTTCCGACCGCAACGGAACCACCGGCATGCCGGCCGGACTGACTGAAGGGGCAAGGAGGTTTTCATGAAGACGCTGATCAAGACTTTGCTCGCGGGCTTCGCGCTCGCGGGCCTGGCCGGCTGCGCCAGCTACGACTACGGCTACGCATACGGCCAGCCGTACTACGGCTACTATGGTTACGACAACGGACCGTATTACGGTTACAACGGCCCGTACGACTACGGCTACGATAACGGGCCGTACGACTACGACTATCCGGGCTACTACTACGGCGCCCCGGCCGTCGGATTCAGCCTGGGATATAGCGACCGCGATCATCGCGGGTACGATCATCATCGGAGTGGGCATTACGACCGCAACGACGATGGCGGACGCGGTCACGTCGAACATGGCGCCGCGACGAGCGGCCGCGCTCCCCCGCCGTCGACGCTCGACAGCCGCACCGGCAATCCCAACTCGCTGATCGAAGCACACCCGGCACCACTGGGGACGAATCAGCAGTAGGTGCGCGGTAGTGCGGGCGACGCCGAGCGCACATCCGAAAGCGTCGTCCGCGCCTCGCCGCATCGCCTCCGCGCTGGGCGCTGCATCCGACTCCGCGATCGTACAGGTCGACGGCTACGCCGTCGCGTTCACGCATCTCGACCGCATCTACTGGCCGGCCGTCGAATCGCTCGCGCAAGCACCGATCACGAAGCGTGATTTCCTGCGCTATCTCGCCTTCGTCGCGCCGCTGATGCTTCCGCAGCTTCGCGACCGGCCGCTGACGCTGTTCCGCTGGCCCGAAGGCCTCGCGCGGCGCCGCGTGCTCGAGAAGCATTGGAAAATCGCGCTGCCGGCGTTCGTCGAGCGCGTCGACGTGTTTTCCGATGCAAAGGGCCATTCCGACCAGTACGTTCTGTGCAACAACCTCGCGACGCTGCTGTGGCTCGGCCAGATGGGCACGCTCGAGTTCCATGCCTGGCACTCGCGCGTGCGCGGCGGATCCGACGCGCAGGACGCGGGAATGGATTTCGCCACGTCGGATGCCGCGCTCGAGGACTCGGTCCTCGAGCGTCCGGATTACGTGCTGTTCGATCTCGATCCGTTCATCGACGGCGAAGGCGAGAGGCGCCGTGATCCCGACTTCAGCAGCAGCGCCTTTGCCAAGGTGACCGACGTCGCGTTCGCGCTCGAGGCCGTGCTGCGGGGCATCGGCCTGTCCGCGCTGGTTAAGACCTCGGGCAAGACCGGTTTGCACGTGATCGTTCCGATCAAGCGCACACTCCGCTACGCCGCGGTACGCGAAATGGCGGGTTATGTCGGCGAGCGGCTGAGACAGGCGCATCCGCGCGACATCACGCTCGACTGGCAAGTCACCCGGCGCACCGGCAAGGTGTTCATCGACGCGAACATGAACGTTCGCGGCAAGTCGATCAGCATCGCCTATTCGCCGCGCGGGCTGCCGGGCGCGCCGGTGTCGACGCCGCTCACGTGGAAAGAGCTTCGGCGCATCGATCCGCGGGCATTGCGCGTGCCGACGATTCCGGCGCGCATTCGCAAGCGGGGCAATCCATGGAACGGATGGCTCGGCTCGGCGCAGAGCATCGAGGACGCACTCGCGCGCGATGCGGCCACGCGTAAACGACGGACGGAGGTGCATCGATGAACTTCGACCTGACGCAAGCGACCACGGGCCTGCAGGCGCTGGTCGCGCACTTCATGCAGCGGCTGCCGTACATGGCGATCGCGCTCTTCGTGTTCCTCGTCTTCTACATCGCCGGGACGGTGCTGCGGAGCCTCGCGCGGCGCTTCACGTTGCGCACGCGCCGGCATCGCAGCGTCGGCATCGTCCTCGGCCGCCTCGGCCAGGGCCTGCTCGTGCTGCTGGGCCTGCTCGTCGCGCTCGTGATCGCGGTGCCGGGCTTCACACCGGGACAGCTCGTGAGCGTCCTCGGTCTTTCCAGCGTCGCGATCGGTTTCGCGTTCCGCGACATCCTGCAGAACTTCCTCGCCGGGATCCTGCTGCTCCTGTCCGAGCCGTTTCGCATCGGCGACCAGATCAAGTCGGGCGATTTCGAGGGCACGGTCGAGAACATCGAGACGCGGGCGACGTCGATCGTCACGTACGACGGCCGGCGGATCGTGATGCCGAACTCGATGCTGTTCACCAATCCGGTGACCGTCAACACGGCGAACGAGAAGCGACGGCTCGAATACGACCTCAAGCTGCCCAGGGACGCCGACGTGCCGAAGATCCGGCACCTGATCGTCCGCGCGATCGCGCCGCTGCCGCACGTCCTCGACGATCCGTGTCCCGACGCGCTCGTCGTCGCGTTCACGGACAGCGACGTGACATTGCGTGTGCGCTGGTGGGTGCAGCCGCCGCGCCATTTCGAGCTTTCGCAGGGCCTCGATACCGTGCTGCTGCACATCCGCGACGCGCTGCAGTCGGCGCGGGCGCGCGCATCCGCACCGCCGCAGGCCGTGCCGAAGCAGGGCGGGTAGCGACCGCGAACCGCGGAACGCCGCGATAATGCGCGGATGACGCTGCTCGCTGCAGTCGCCGCGACGTCGCGGCGCGTCGCGGAAACGCCGGGCCGCAACGCGAAGATCGCGGCCCTCGCACAAACGCTGCGCGCGCTGGCGCCGCCGGAAATCCCCGTTGCCGTCGCCTGGCTCGCCGGCGAGATGCGGCAGGGAAAAAGCGGCATCGGTTACGCGCTGTTGCGCGATGCCCTGCAGTCGCAGCCGTCGGCGCGACCGTCGCTGTCGATCGAGGACGTCGATGCGGCGCTCGGCGCAATCGCGAAAAGCGCGGGCGCTGGATCCAAGGCGCGGCGAACGCAGATGCTTGGCGATCTCCTCGCGCGCGCGACCGACGACGAGCGCGATTTCCTGTTCCGGCTGCTGACGGGGGAGTTGCGCCAGGGTGCGCTCGAATCGCTGATGATCGATGCGGTGGCGGCCGCTGCCGCGCTGCCGCCCGCAACGGTACGCGAGGCGGCGATGGTCGCGCACGGCATCGCGAGCGTCGCGCTGGAAGCGATCACCCGGGGGCACGAGGGCTTGCGCCGCTACGCGCTGGCGCCGATGCAGCCGGTCGCGCCGATGCTCGCGCAACCGGCGAGCGACGTCGGCGAGGCGCTGGCGGCGTTCGGCACCGCGGCGTTCGAGTGGAAGCTCGACGGCGCGCGCGTCCAGGTGCACAAGCACGGCGACGACGTGCGGATCTTCACGCGCAACCGCAACGACGTGACGGCGTCGGCGCCCGAGATCGTCGAGGCGCTCGCCGGGGCGCGTGCACGTGCGCTGATCCTCGACGGCGAAGCGATCGCGCTCAAGGCGAACGGGGCGCCCGAACCATTCCAGGTCACGATGCGCCGCTTCGGGCGCACGCTCGACGTGGACGCGATGCGCGCGACGCTTCCGCTGTCCGCCTTCTTTTTCGATTGCCTGCGGATCGACGACGAGGCGCTGACCGGCAAGCCGGCGTCCGAACGCTTCGCGGCGCTCGCGCGTGCGCTGCCGTCGGCGTTGCTGATGCCGCGGATCGTCACCACCGATGCAACGGAGGCCGAAGCGTTCTACGACGACGCGCTCGCACGCGGCCACGAAGGCGTGATGGCGAAATCGTTGATGGCGCCGTACGAGGCGGGCCGGCGCGCGCCGTCGTGGCTCAAGGTGAAGCGGCTGCACACGCTCGACCTGATCGTGCTCGCCGCCGAATGGGGCCACGGCCGGCGCAGCGGATTCCTGTCGAACCTGCACCTCGCCGCGCGCGACGGCGAAAGCTACGCGATGCTCGGCAAGACCTTCAAGGGCATGACCGACGAGCTTCTCGCGTGGCAGACGAACGCGCTGCTCGCGCGGGAGACGCATCGGGATCGCTACGCCGTGCACGTGCGGCCCGAGCTCGTCGTCGAAGTCGCCTTCAACGACCTGCAGGCGAGTCCGCGCTACGAAAGCGGCCTCGCGTTGCGCTTCGCGCGAATCAAGCGCTATCGGCCGGACAAGACCGCCGCCGACGCGGACACGATCGAGACGGTGCGCGCGATCTACGAAGGACAACTCGCGCGCGGCCCGGCCGGCACGAATTTCGACTAATCCCAGCGGTCGTCGCGGACCTGCACGATGCCGCCCTCGACGCGTACCGGGAAGGTCGGCACGTCCTCGTACGCGGGTGGCGACAGCACTTCGCCGGTCGTGATCGAGAAGCGCGCGCCGTGTCGCGGACAGACGATCACGTCGTCCTCGATATCGCCGCCGGTCAGCTCGCCGCCGTCGTGCGTACAGACGTTCTCGATCGCGCAGTAGCGGCCGTGCACGTTGAAGACGGCGACGTCGGTGCCGTCGACGTCGACCGTGACCCACGCGCCAGGCGGCAACTCGCCCTGCGGCGCAACGTCGATCCAGTCGGACATCGAAGATCGGCGAAAGCGATTACAGCAGGCCGAGCTTGAGCTTTGCGTCCTCGGAGAGCCGCTCGGGGCTCCACGCGGGCTCCCAGACGAGCTCGACGCGCGCTTCGGTGACGCCGGGCACTTCGTAGAGACGTTGCTCGACCGTGTCGGGGAACGTGGCGGCGACCGGGCAGCCGGGCGCCGTCAGCGTCATCCGGACGTCGACGCGGCCCTTTGCGTCGATGTCGAGCTGGTAGATCAGTCCGAGGTCGTAGATGTTCACCGGAATCTCGGGATCGTAGATCGTGCGCAGCGCCGCGACGACGTTCGTCTCGAGCTGTGCCGGCTCGACTGTTGGCGGTGTTGCGGTCGTTTCGGATCGGGGCGTCTCGGGCATCGCGATCACTCCGTGGATACGGGCTCGTGACGATTGCGAAGCGCGGCGTTCAGCGTATGCCACGCAAGCGTCGCGCATTTGACGCGCGCAGGGAACTCGCGGACGCCGGCGAGAACCTCGAGCTTGCCGAGGTCGGGCGAAGCCTTCGCATTGTCGTCGGTGACGAGATCGTGGAAGCGGCGGAACAGCGCCTCGACTGCCTCGACGGTGCGCCCTTTCAGCGCTTCGGTCATCAGCGACGCCGACGCGGTGGCGATCGCGCAACCGGCGCCTTCGAAGCGCACGTCCTTCACGACGCCATCTTCGACGTCGAGATAGATCGTCACCTGGTCGCCGCAGAGCGGGTTGTGGCCTTCCGCGCGGTGCGTGGCCGCGTCGAGCGCGCCGCGGTTCCGCGGGCGCTTGTAGTGGTCGAAGATGACCTCCTGGTAGAGGTCGCGCAGGTCTCCGCTCATCGAAACATCCTCCGCACGCGCTCGACGCCTGCGACGAGCGCGTCGATCTCGTCGTGCGTGTTGTAGAGCGCGAACGACGCGCGCGCGGTGCCCGCGACGCCGAACTGCGCCATCACCGGCATCGCACAGTGATGGCCTGCGCGGATCGCGATCCCCTCGTGATCCAGGATCGTGCCGACATCGTGGGCGTGGACGCCTTCGAGCGTGAACGACACGATGCCCGCCTTGTCCCGCGCCGTGCCAATGATCCGGAGGCCCGGAATCGCCGCGAGCCGCGCCGTCGCGTCTGCGAGCAGCGCGCGCTCGTGCGCGTCGATCGCCTCGACGCCGACACCGCGCATGTAATCGAGCGCCGCACCGAGGCCGATCGCGCCGGCGATGTTCGGCGTGCCGGCCTCGAATTTGTACGGGAGGTCGTTGTATACCGTCCGCTCGAACGTGACCGACCGGATCATGTCGCCCCCGCCCTGATACGGCGGCATCGCCTCGAGCCGCGAAGCCTTCCCATACAGAATGCCGATGCCGGTCGGCCCGAGGATCTTGTGGCCCGAGAACGCATAGAAGTCGCAATCGAGCGCCTGCACGTCGACCGGCATGTGCGCGATCGCCTGCGCGCCGTCGACGAGCACCGGGATCCCGGCCGCGCGCGCGAGCGCCACGACTCGGGCGAGCGGCACGATGCTGCCGAGCGCGTTCGAGACGTGCGTGACCGCGACGAGCTTCGTGCGCGGCCCGAGCAGAGCCGCGTACGCGTCGACGATCAGGTCGCCGGCGTCGTCGATCGGCGCGACACGCAGCGCAGCACCCGTCTGCTGGCAGACCAGCTGCCACGGCACGATGTTCGAGTGGTGCTCCATCGCGCTGACGAGCACCTCGTCGCCTTCGCGAAGCTGCGGCCGCGCGAAGCTCTGCGCGACCAGGTTGATCGCGTCGGTGGTGCCGCGCGTGAACACGACCTCCTCGGGAGCGCGGGCGTTGACGAAGCGCATCACGTTCGCCCGTGCCGCCTCGTACGCGTCGGTCGCCCGCTGCGACAGCGCGTGCACGCCGCGATGGACGTTCGCGTTGTCGTGGCGGTAATACGAGGCGATGGTGTCGATCACCGATTGCGGCTTCTGCGTCGTCGCCGCATTGTCGAGGTAGACGAGGCGTCGTCCGTTGATCCGCTCGCCGAGGATCGGGAAGTCCTGGCGCAACCGCGCCACCTCGAGCGGCGCGACGGCCGGCTTCGCGAGAACCTCGCGTTCCATCTTCATGCGAGCTCCCGGATCCGTTGGCCGTCGGGCAGCCGCGCGAACAGCACCCGCTCGACGACCGAGCGCAGCGGCGCGACGCGCACCCGCTCGATGACGTCGTGCGCGAACGCATAGGTGAGGAGCGCGCGGGCGAACGGCGCGTCGAGGCCGCGCGTGCGCAGGTAGAAGAGCTGGTCGTCGTCGAGCTGGCCGACGGTCGCGCCGTGCGCGCATTTGACGTCGTCGGCATCGATCGTGAGCTCGGGCTTGGTGTCGATCTCCGCCGTTTTCGACAGCAGCAGGTTGTGGCTGGCAAGGTGTGCGTCGGTCCGCTGCGCTCCCGGATGCACGACGACCTTGCCGTTGAACACGCCGCGCGCGCCGCCGTCGAGGATGCCCTTGTAGTACTCGCGGCTCGTGCCATGCGGCTTCGCGTGGTCGATCCGCGTGTGGTGATCGACGTGCTGGCGACCGCCGGCGACGAAAAGTCCGTCGAGCTCGGCGTTGCAGCCGTCGGCGTCGAACACCGTCGTGATGTCGTGGCGCGCAAGCGCGGCGCCGAGCGCGATCGAATGCGACGCGAAGCGGCTCGCCCGCGCCTGCGACGCGTGGACCGCGCCGATATGCAGCGCGGCGGCGCTTTCGTGCTGCAGCCGTTCATGCGCGATCGACGCGTTGGCGCCGACGAAGACGCGCGTCACCGCGTTCGTCAGCGACGCCGCGCCATCGACACCGGCGTAGTGCTCGATCAGCGTCGCCTGCGCGCCATCCTCGGCGACGATCACGTTGCGCGGATGCACCATGGCGCCGACCGCGGTCGAGACGAAGAGCGCGTGGATCGGCGCGTCGAGCACGACGCCGCGCGACAGGCGCAGATGGACGCCATCGCTCATGAACGCGGCGTTGAGCGACGCGAAGACCGTCTCGTGCGCGGTCGCGGCAAGCCATGCTTCGAGCGCATCGGGTGCGCGCGTGAGCACGCTCGCGAGGTTTTCGAGCGTGACGCCGGCCGGCAGCCGGCCGATGTCCGAAAGCGCCGGCGCGTAGTGGCCGTCGACGAAGACCAGCCGGTGCGTCGCGTCGCCGTCGAACCCGAAGGCGCGGATGTCGAGCTCGGGCAGCGCGGGCCGAGGCGCAAGCGCGAAGGCGCGCTTGGCGATCGGCGAAACGCTCGTGTACTTCCAGTCCTCGTCGCGGGTCGTCGGCAGGCCGCGCTCGGCGAACCGCGCGATCGCGTCCTCGCGAAGCCGCGCAAGCCACGGCACGCGCGCGCCGGGCAGCGTCTTCGCGTGCCGCGCGAAGTCGGCGACGAAGTGGTCGACGGCAGCGTCGCTCATCGCGGCACCTGCGCGGCGGCCGCGTCGGCGTCGGCCTCGAGCCAGCCATAGCCGCGCCGCTCGAGCTCCTGCGCGAGCTCCTTGCCGCCGGATTTGACGATGCGCCCGTGCGACAGCACGTGCACGAAGTCGGGCACGACGTAATCGAGCAGCCGCTGGTAGTGCGTGACCAGGATCATCGCGCGCTCGGGGCTGCGAAGCGCGTTGATGCCGTTGGCGACGATCTGCAATGCGTCGATGTCGAGACCCGAGTCGGTCTCGTCGAGGATCGCGAGCCGCGGCTCCAGCAGCGCCAGCTGCAGGATCTCGTTGCGCTTCTTCTCGCCGCCGGAGAAGCCTTCGTTCACCGGCCGGTAGAGGAGCTCGTCGCGCATGTCCATCGCCTTCATCCGGCTACGCGCCAGCGCGAGGAACTCCATCGCGTCGAGCTCGGGCAGGCCGCGATGGCGCCGGATCGCGTTCAGCGCTGCCTTCAGCAGGTAGACGTTGCCGACGCCGGGAATCTCGACCGGGTACTGGAAGGCGAGGAATACGCCTTCGCGCGCGCGCTCTTCGGGCGAAAGCGCGAGCAGGTCGCGCCCGTCGTATCGCACCTGGCCGCTTTCGACGGTGAACGCTTCGCGACCGGCGAGCACCTGCGCGAGCGTGCTCTTGCCCGAGCCGTTCGGGCCCATGATCGCGTGCACTTCGCCGGCGTTCACCGTGAGGTCGACGCCGCGCAGGATCATCTTGTCGTCGACGCGCGCCGACAGGTTGCGAATCTCGAGCAGCGCACTCATCCGACTGAACCTTCCAAACTGACGCCGAGCAGCTTCTGCGCCTCGACCGCGAACTCCATCGGCAATTCCTTGAACACCTCGCGGCAGAAGCCGTTGACGATCATCGACACCGCGTCCTCGGTCGAGAGTCCCCGCTGGCGGCAGTAGAAGAGCTGATCCTCGCCGATCCGCGACGTCGACGCTTCGTGCTCGACCTTCGCCGTCGCGTTCTTGACCTCGATGTACGGAAACGTGTGCGCACCGCAGCGATCGCCGAGCAGCAGCGAATCGCATTGCGAATAGTTGCGCGCGCCGTCGGCGGACTTGAGGATCTTCACCAGGCCCCGGTACGCGTTTTGCCCGCGGCCCGCGGAGATGCCCTTCGAGACGATCGTGCTCTTCGTGTTGCGGCCGATGTGGATCATCTTCGTGCCGGTGTCGGCCTGCTGGAAATGGTTCGTCAGCGCGACCGAGTAGAACTCGCCGACCGTGTTGTCGCCGCGCAGGATGCAGCTCGGGTACTTCCACGTGATCGCCGATCCGGTCTCGACCTGCGTCCACGAAATGTGCGAATCGTTGCCGCGACAATCACCGCGCTTGGTGACGAAGTTGTAGATGCCGCCGCGGCCTTCCTTGTCGCCCGGATACCAGTTCTGCACGGTCGAGTACTTGATGTGCGCACGTTCGAGCGCGACCAGCTCGACGACCGCCGCATGAAGCTGGTTCTCGTCGCGCATCGGTGCCGTGCAGCCTTCGAGGTAGCTCACGTACGCGCCCTCGTCGGCGACGATGAGCGTGCGCTCGAACTGTCCGGTGTCCTTCGCGTTGATGCGGAAGTACGTCGACAGCTCCATCGGACAGCGGACACCCGGCGGGATGTAGCAGAACGAGCCGTCGCTGAAGACCGCCGAATTGAGCGCGGCGAAGAAGTTGTCGGTGGATGGCACGACGGAGCCCAGGTACTTCTGCACGAGCTCCGGATGCTCCTGCACCGCTTCCGAGAACGAGCAGAAAACGATGCCGAGCTCGGCGAGCTTCGCCTTGAACGTCGTGCCGACCGACACGCTGTCGAACACGGCGTCGACGGCGACGCCCGCCAGCATCTCGCGCTCCTTGAGCGGCACGCCGAGCTTCTCGTAGACGCGCAGGAGCTCGGGATCCACGTCGTCGAGACTCGCAGGCCGCGTGCCGCGCGATTTCGGCGCCGAGTAATAGATGATGTCCTGATAGTCGATCGGCGGATGGTGGACGCTCGACCAGTTCGGCTCGGTCATCGTGCGCCAATGCCGATACGCGGCGAGCCGCCATTCGAGCATGAACGGCGGCTCGTTCTTCTTCGCCGAAATCATCCGGACCACGTCTTCGGAAAGGCCGCGCGGCAGCGCGTCGGCCGCGACGTCGCTCACGAAGCCGTGGCGGTATTCGCGGCTGATCAGGTCGTCGAGGTTGGTGGCAGAGGAACTCATGGGGTCGTTGTCGTCGTCCTTGACGGGCGGCGCTCGAGCGTCGCGAGCGGCACCGCGTGCGTCGCCGACTGCGCCATCTGCTCGAGCGTCACGCGCGACAGCGTCTCGAGCACCAGATGATTGATCGTCCGCCAGCTCGCCCGCACGCTGCACGCACCTTCCTGCGGGCACAGGCTGTGCACGCCGCTGCATTCGGTCATGCCGATCGGGCCGTCCATCGCGTCGATGATCTGCGCGATCGTGATCTCGCCGGGCGCACGGGGCAGCCGGTAGCCGCCATTGACGCCGCGCGACGAGCTGACGAGACCGCTGCGGGCGAGCGTCTTCAGCACCTTGCTGACGGTCGGCGTCCCGAGGCCGATCCGCATCGCCACCTCCGCCGCGCTGTGGACGCGCGAGGGGTCGCGGGCCATCGAGGCCATGACGACGGTGCCGTAATCGGCGAGCTTGCTGACGCGTAGCATGTCGGTCTGAATATGGGACTATTTTAGTCCTGTTTAAAGCGACAGGCAACCCGCCCGCAGTCGCCGCAGATCATGGCCGGGCCGAATCCGGCGCGCCGCGCCGTTCAGTGCGCCATCAGCACCGGAATCGTCATCGCGCCGAGCATCGTTCGCGTCACGCCGCCAAGCACGAGCTCGCGCATCCGCGCATGCGCGTAGCCGCCCATGACGAGCAGGTCGCTGCCGAGATCCGCGGCGCGCGACAGCAGCCACTCGCCCACGCCGACGCCGCGAACGGCCTCGCGCTCGACCTCGATCGCGATGTCGTGGCGCGCGAGCCACTGGCGAAGCCGCGTGTCTGCGAGCCGTTCGTCGACGCTCGTCTCGCGGCTCTCGTCGACGCCGGCGGCGCAGACACGTTCGGCGCGCGCGAGGAGAGGCAATGCGTCGGCGACTGCGCGCGCTGCTTCACGCCCGCCGTTCCATGCGATCAGCACGCGCGACGCCACGCTCGCCGGCGCACCCGCGCTCGGCACGACGAGCACCGGGCGTCCCGCGGACAGCAGCACGCCGCTCACGAGCGCGTCGCCGAAACCGGGCTCGGACGGATCGCGCTGGCCGACGACGACGAGGTCGGTCGTGCGCGCATGCGCGATCGCCGTCTCGATCGAGGGCCCTGCCGGCGCCCGCCATTGCGCGTCGACACCGGCTGCTGCCACCGCGTCGCGGAAGCGCTGCTCGGCGGCATGCTGCATCTCGCTGAAGCGCTCGAGGCGGCGGGCGACGGCGTCGCTCCCGAGCATCGCCGCCGTCGACGGCGCAAGGTCGGTGCCGGGCACGACGTAAAGCCCGACGAGCTCGGCAGTTTCGCGGCGCGCGAGCGCGACTGCGTACGCGAGGCGGTCTTGCGACGACGCGCGGTCGTCGACGTGAACGAGCAGGGTGCGGTACGCCATCTTCGGTCTCCAAGGAACGATCGATTCCCGAACACTTTCGGCCCGAGCCATGCGTCGCGTCAATGCCGCGGTCGCCGCGCGGTATTGAAGCACGCGCCATCGCCGGCCTTCGCCAATTTGCACTGACGAGCAGTGTGGGATTCGACCGACAGACGCGGGCGCCGCCGTACGCGAAAATCGCGGGGGAAGGCGCGCCACCGGCCTTCGTTCGCCCTTCGAAGACGCGTGCCCCACGAGCCCTGTACCCTGTCCCCGCGCCCCGACGAGCCGACGGCCGCAGTCGGGGCCCCGCGCGGGCGCCTGTTAGCGCCCGGCCGCAATTGCTGGCGGATCGAGCGCGCGACGCGGCTGGGATTCCTGGTCGATGGCGACGAATACTTCGGCGCCGTCCGCAAGGCGCTCGCCCGCGCGCGGCATTCGATCCTGATCCTCGGCTGGGACATCGACAGCCGGATGCGCCTCGTCCCCGACGG
>Ga0157372_10001676_pt1 | contig 23968 bp, 21 predicted proteins | sample C55metaG_FD_115307 | JGI IMG/M metagenome (GOLD analysis project Ga0157372, IMG submission 115307) | Corn rhizosphere microbial communities from Kellogg Biological Station, Michigan, USA - C5-5 metaG | ecosystem: Host-associated > Plants > Roots > Rhizosphere > Soil | place: USA: Michigan... | reverse complement strand
GACGAACTCCGGGTCGACCTCGAGTGACAGGCAGGCGCCGACGCAGGCGCCGCAGTGGATGCACGCCATCGACTGGGTGATGTCGATCATCGACTCCGGCTCGACGACGTACTCGCGCTCGGGCGGCTCGCCGTGCGGCAGCAGCCAGGGGGTGACGCGGCGGATCTTGGTCCAGTGCGTCGACTCCATGTCGGTGATCAGGTCCTTGATCACGGGCATGTTGCCCATCGGCTCGATCACGATCGGGGCGTTCTCGGTCCGCTCACCGGCCACGCTCGCCACCTTGTTGGCAAGTTCTTGAGCCTCGCCGATCTGGGTCTTGCAGCCGAGCCCGGACTGGCCGTTGATCTTCATCCCGCAGGAGCCGCAGATCGCCGCCCGGCAGGAGCAACGGACGGCGAGCGAGCCGTCGTCGCGGTCCTTTGCCTGCAGCAGCCCGTCGAGGACAGCGAGCGATGGGTCGAGATCGACGTTGAACTCCTCCCAGTAGGGACCCTCGCCGCTCTCGGGCTGGAACCGCCGGACTTTGATCGTGTAATCGGCCATTAGTAGGTCCTCTCTTGCGGTTCCCACTGGGTGATCGTGACCTCGGAGTATGAGATCTCGGGTCCGTCGTCGGTCCGCTCGAGGTCGATGTGTTTGAGCCACTCCTCGTCGTTGCGCTCGGGGAAGTCGGTGCGGTACTGGGCGCCGCGGCTCTCCTTGCGCTCGAGCGCCGCGACGCAGGTGCACTCGGCGTTGTCGAGCATGTACCCGAGCTCGATCGCGCCAAGCAGGTCTTGGTTGAAGACGCTGCCGTGGTCGTCGACGTAGGCGGTCTTGGCCTCCTCCTTGAGGCGGCGGACGATCTCCAGCGCTTCGGTGATCCCGGCCTCGTCGCGGAAGACGGCGACCTTGCCGTCCATCGTCTGACCCAGCTCGCGCTTGATCTCGGAGATGCGGCGGCCGGAGCCCTTCTCGCGGGAGAGGACGTCGGCGATCATCGCCTCCTCGTCGTCGAGGACCTTTTTCGAGACGTGCGCGTGGTCGGTCCGCTTGGCGCGGGCGGCGGCGTCGCGGCCGCTGCGCTTGCCGAAGATCAGCGTGTCGAGCAGCGAGTTGGCGCCGAGCCGGTTGCCGCCGTGGACCGAGACGCAGGCGACCTCGCCGGCGGCGTAGAGGCCGGGGATGTCGGTGCGGCCCTCGGTGTCGGTCTTGACCCCGCCCATCGTGTAGTGGTTGCCGGGCTTGATGTGGATCGGTTCGCGGGTGATGTCGACGCCGGCGAAGTCGCGGCCGACGAGGACGATCTCGCGCAGCGCCTCGTGCACGCGCTTTTTCGGCACCACCGTGATGTCGAGGGCGACGGTCCCGTCGGGGAAGCCGCGCCCCTCGTTGATCTCGGTCTGCTCGGCGCGGGAGACGACGTCGCGCGAGGCCAGCTCCATCTTGTTCGGCGCGTACTTCTCCATGAAGCGTTCGCCCTTGGCGTTCAGCAGGTGCGCGCCCTCGCCGCGGGCGCCCTCGGTGATCAGGAAGCCCTTGCCCGCCAGCGTCGTCGGGTGATACTGGATCATCTCCATGTCCATCAGCTTCGCCCCGGCCCGGTAGGCCATCGCGATGCCGTCGCCGGTGCAGATCAGGGCGTTGGTGGTCGGCTGCCAGACCTGGCCGTTGCCGCCGGTGGCGAGGATCACCGACTTCGCCTGGAAGAGCTCCATCGTGCCGTCGGCGACGTTGCGGGTGACGACGCCGCAGCACTCGCCGTTCTCGTCGATCGCCAGCGAGCTGCAGAACCACTCCTCGTAGCGGGCGATCTGCTCGGAGTACTTCATCAGCTGCTCGTAGAGCACGTGCATGATCGCCTGGCCGGTGATGTCGGCGACGTAGTAGGTGCGGGCCGCGGAGGCGCCGCCGAAGGCGCGGGTCCCGAGCTTGCCCTCCTCGTTGCGGTGGAAGGTGACGCCGAGGTGCTCGAGGTGGAGGATTTCCTCCGGCGCCTCGCGGGTCATGATTTCGACCGCGTCCTGGTCGCCGAGGTAGTCGGAGCCCTTGATCGTGTCGAAGGCGTGGGACTCCCAGGAGTCGCCGGGGTTGAGCGCGGCGTTGATGCCGCCCTGGGCGGCGTTGGAGTGGGAGCGCACCGGGTGGACCTTGCTGACGATCCCGACCGATACGCCCTCCTCGGCGGCCGCGAGAGCCGCCCTCTGGCCGGCGAGACCGGCCCCGATTACGAGAACGTCATGGGTAGGCACGGGCGCGGATGCTATACCGCAGAAAGCCGAGGGCGTAGTCGGGATTCGTCACTTTGTAATCCGTCACGTTGTGGGGGTTGCGAGGAGGCGGGGGTGGTCCTCGGCGGACACCGCTCGCCTATGGCTCGCGGTTGAGTGTCCGGCGAGGACAACCCCCGCCTCCCGCTACAGCCACTGGTCGGCCAAGCGGCGGATGGCCTCTTGGGAGAGGGATATGGCCCTCTCCAGGGTCGCGAAGTTGACGTTTGCGGCGACGTCGTCGGGCCAGTGGTAGCGGCCGGGTTGCTTCTGGTCGGTGCAGCTGCAGAGGGCGACCGTCTCGTAACCCGCGACCCGGGGCTCGAGGGCGTCGGTGCCGTTGTAGGTGCGCAGGTTGGGGTAGAGCCAGATGCCGAGGTCCTCGGCGACCCCCTCGATAAAGGCGAGCGCGCGGGGCGGGTAGTCGCGCATCTTCAGGAAGCCCTCGCCCTGCAGCGCCAGCAGGTGGATGGCCCCGAGCGTCTCCAGGCAGAGGAAGAAGGTGCTGTCTTTCGGCAGCGCCTCGAAGTGCCGCTCCCCGAAGGCTTTGATCCCCTCGCTGAAGCTCTCCTCGGAGCCGGCCGAGAGCAGGATCACGCGGATCCCGGCAGGGGGCTCGGCGAGGAAGCGGCGGGCGAGCGCCAGCAGGGCGACGACGGCGGTCCCGTTGTCGTTGGCCGCCGGCACCGACTTGCGCCGACCGATGTCGGTCATCGCGGCGATCGTCCCAAGGCCCAGGAGGAGGCCGAGCTTGGTCAGCCACCTGCGCCCGGTGGCGGCTCCGAGCGCCGTCGCCACGGGCCCGCCGACCACCGGCGCCATCAGCGGCGGGCTGGTGTCGGTGCGATCCAGCAGCCCCAGTCGGTCGGCGATCTCGGGCAGGGCCGGGTGGAAGACGAGGCCGGAGTGGGCGGCGTCGTGATGGGCGCTGACGACCACCGTCCGCTCGGCGTCGGGGTCGCCGAGTTCACAGACGACGTTGTAGGTGGTGCGCGTGGGGAGGAAGCGACGCAGCCGCCGCTTGCCGGGTGGGAAGTCGTCGGCGATGGCGGCCGCGCCCGCCGCCCCGAGCAGCGCCCCCAGCAGGCGTCGCCGCCGCAGCGCCGCGACCGCTCCGAAGGCACCGATCGCGGCGCCGATCCCCAGCGGCCACCAGTAGGTGCCGTGGGCGGGCTCGGCCTCGATTCGCGCCTCCGCGCCCAGCTCGGCGAAGCGCGCCACCAACCACTCGGCGGCCTGCCGCTCGCCGTCAGAGGCGGACGGCCGTTCGATCCGCTCCAGTTCCTCGAGCCGCTCCCGCAGCCAATTCGCTTCACCGGACACGGCGCAAGACGCTAGCCGCTTACCATTGCCCCATGCTCGGTGGTGGGTCGATCACCCTCTTCCACATCCGCGGGATCAGAGTCAGCGTCGACTGGTCCTGGTTCATCGTTCTCTTCCTGGTCATCCTCTACATGACCAACTTCTTCGAAAAGCTGCTCGGGGAGGGCGGCACGACCCCGTTCCTCTTCGGCGTCCTCAGCGCCGTCGGCTTCTTCGGCTCGATCCTCCTGCACGAGTTCGGTCACGCGGTGGTGGCGATGCGCAACGGGATCGGCATCTCCGGCATTCAGCTCTGGATCTTCGGCGGGATGGCGCGGATGGATCGCGAAGCCGACTCGCCGGGCACCGAATTGAAGGTGGCGCTGGCGGGGCCGGCGGTGACGCTGGGGATCGTCGTCGTGCTGGCGCTGGTGGGAGTCGGAGCCGTCGGCTGGACCGAGTTCCGCGAGGCGGCGCTGCAGGAAACTAGGTCGAACGCCTCCGGCCTGATGGCCCTGGTCGCCTGGCTGGTGACGATCAACGCCCTCGTCCTCGTCTTCAACCTGCTGCCGGCCTACCCGATGGACGGCGGCCGCGTCGCCCGCGCGATCGCCTGGCGGCGCTCCGGCGACCGCACCAAGGCGACCCGCTTCGCCGCCAACCTCGGGCGCCTCTTCGGCTACGCCTTCATCGGCGGCGGCATCCTCCTCGCCGTCAGCGGCTACGCCTTCACCGGCATCTGGCTCGCCCTGGTCGGGATGGTGATCAACGGCTCCGCCCGCGGGGCCGCGATGCAGACGGCGATCAGCAGCCGCATCGGCGACGTCCGGGTCGCCGACGTGATGGACCGCGAGCCGGTGACGATCCCCGGCGACCTCAGCGTCGAACGCGCCCTCGACGAATACTTCCTGCGCTACCGCTGGCCCTGGTTCCCGGTCGTCGACGCCGCCCACCGCTTCCTCGGCCTGGTCGAACGCGACAAGGCCGACGAGGTCCCCGAGATCGAGCGCGCCGGCTCCAATGTCGCCGACCTGGTCGACCACGACATCGGCCTCTTCGTCCGCGACGACACCCCTCTCGACTCCCTGCTCGCGAACCAGAACCTCCGCCGCCTCGGCGCCCTGATGGCCGTCGATGCCGAAGGCCGCCTCAGCGGCGTGGTCACGATCGAGCAGGTGGGGCGGGCGCTGCGGGACGCCACCGCCGGAGGATCTCCATAGCCGTCATCCGGTGAAAACGCATTTCTCTTCGGTATGCGGGAAGAAATGCGTTCTCGTCAGAAGACAGGCCGGTGGCGCTCGATGATGCGGCCGAAGTCGGTGCTGGCGGGGAGGGTGCCGAAGGCCTGGCCCCAGTCGCCGGAGAGGCGGGAGGCGCAGAAGGCATCGGCGGTCGCTTCATCGCCGTAGCGGACCAGGAGGGAGGCTTGGAGGGCGAGGGCCATCTTCTCGACCACGCGGCGGGCGCGGGCCTCGATCGTCTCCAGGTCGCCGGGCAGCTCGTCGCGAAGCGAGGTGGCGAAGGCGGCTAGGCGGGGCTCGGCGACGGCGCCCTCCTGGACCTCGGCGAAGAAGGCCTCCAGTGCGACCGGGCTCTTGACCATCGCCCGCAGGACGTCGAGGCACTGGACGTTGCCCGAGCCCTCCCAGATCGAGTTGAGGGGGCTCTCGCGGAAGAGCCGCGGCATCCCCGACTCCTCGACGTAGCCGTTGCCGCCGAGGCACTCGAGCGCCTCGCCGGCGTGGACGACGGCGCGCTTGCAGACCCAGTACTTGAGGACGGCGTTGGCGATCCGCTTGAAGTTCTGTGCCTCTTCGTCGCCGGCGAGCGCTTCGTCGTAGGCGCGGGCGAGGCGCAGGGCCCCGATCGTCGCTGCCTCCGACTCGATCGCGAGGTCGGCGAGGACGTTGCGCATCAGCGGCTGCTCGACCAGCTCGCGGCCGAAGACCGAGCGGTGGGAGGCGTGGTTGATCGCCTGGGCGACGCCGACCCGCATCCCGGTGGCGCCGCCGAGGACGCAGTCGAGGCGGGTGTGGTTGACCATCTCGATGATCGTCCGCACGCCCGCGCCCTCCTCGCCGACGAGCCAGGCGGAGGCCGAGTCGAACTCGACCTCGCTGGAGGCGTTGGAGCGGTTGCCGAGCTTGTCCTTCAGCCGTTGCAGGCGGAAGCGGTTGCGCTCGCCGTCGGGCGTCCAGCGCGGGAAGAGGAAGCAGGAGATGCCCCCGTCGGCCTGGGCGAGGACGAGGAAGGCGTCGCACTGGGGCGCCGACATGAACCACTTGTGGCCGGTCAGCTCGTACTCGGCGCCGGGGCCGCCGCCGTTGACCGGCCGGGCGAGGGTGGTGTTGGCGCGGACGTCGGTGCCGCCCTGCTTCTCGGTCATTCCCATTCCCGCCAGCGCGCCCGCCTTCTGCGGCGCCGGCGCGTTCGCCGGGTCGTACCGCGAAGAGAGGAAGCGCGGCTCCCACTCGGCCGCCAGCTCGGGCTGGGTGCGCAGGGCCGGGATCACCGAGTAGGTCATCGAGATCGGGCAGCCGACCCCGGCCTCGGCCTGCGAGAAGCACATGAAGGCGGCGCCGCGGGCGACGTGGGCGCCGGGCCGCGGGTCCTTCCAGGGCGAGCAGTGCAGTTCGTGCTCGACGCCGATCGCCATCAGCTCGTGCCAGGCGGGGTGGAAGTCGACGGTGTCGACGCGGTGGCCGTAGCGGTCGTGGGTCTTCAGCCGCGGCGGGTTCTCGTTCGCCTGGGCGCCCAGCATCTGCGCATGCGCGCTGCCGGCGAACTCTCCCGCGGCTGAGATCCGCGCCTCGGCCCAGTCGGCCCCCTCGCGCTGGACGGCCTCGACCAGGACCCGGTCGGCCGCGTAGACGTTGTAGTCGCTCAGCGGCGGCGGCTGGTTGGCCACCTCGTGGGTGCCGAAGGTCGGGCGTTCGACGGTTGCCATCGGGCACTGATTCTGGCATGAGCTTGGTCATGGGGCCAGGGCACGGCGTCGCCGCAGCCTGGATGAGTGGCCACGACGCGCGGCTGGTCACTTGAGCACAGGCTGGTGTGCTCAAGTGACCGACGAAGGACCGGCAGACGGTCGGCGCCCCGCTTAGGCAACTCGGCTCCCTTTCGCTTGACGGTCTCGCGCGTGGGGTGTGCCCCACCGGGGTCGAGTCGGCGAGCAGCAGGTCGTTTTTTGACAAGCGCCCTCGACCTCAACCCCGCTACCTATCTCCCGTGAGGAGCTCGTAGGCGTCGCGTTCGTGGAACTACTCATCCAGATAGCATCGGCGCTCGGTGGCGAAGATCGCTGTCAACAACCCGATCGACGAGCTCGACGGCGACGAGATGACCCGGATCATCTGGTCGTTCATCAAAGAGCAGCTGATCCTTCCCTACCTCGACGTCGAGCTCGAGTACTACGACCTCGGGATCGAGAGCCGCGACGCGAGCGAGGACCGGATCACCGTCGAAGCGGCGGAAGCGATCAAGCGCCACGGGGTCGGCGTCAAGTGCGCGACGATCACCCCCGACGAGGCGCGGGTCGAGGAGTTCGGCCTGAAGGAGATGTACCGCTCCCCGAACGGGACGATCCGCAACATCCTCGGCGGCGTCATCTTCCGCGAGCCGATCGTGATCTCGAACATTCCGCGGCTGGTTCCGGGCTGGACGAAGCCGATCGTGATCGGCCGCCACGCCTTCGGCGACCAGTACCGGGCCACCGACCTGGTCGTGCCCGGCGAGGGCACCCTGACCCTCACCTACACGCCCAAGGACGACTCCGAGCCGGTCGAGCTCGACGTCTACGACTTCCCCGGCGGTGGCATCGCGATGGCGATGTACAACCTCGACGAGTCGATCCGCGAGTTCGCCCGCGCCTCGATGCGCTATGGCCTCGACCGCGGCTTCCCGGTCTACATGTCGACCAAGAACACGATCCTCAAGCGCTACGACGGCCGCTTCAAGGATCTCTTCGCCGAGGTCTACGAGGCCGAGTTCAAAGAGGAGTTCGAGGCCGCCGGCCTCACCTATGAACACCGCCTGATCGATGACATGGTCGCCGCTGCCCTGAAGTGGGAGGGCGGTTACGTGTGGGCCTGCAAAAACTACGACGGCGACGTCCAGTCCGACACCGTCGCCCAGGGCTTCGGCTCGCTGGGGTTGATGACGAGCGTGCTGATGAGCGCCGACGGCAAGACCGTCGAGGCTGAGGCCGCGCACGGCACCGTCACCCGCCACTACCGTCAGCACCAGCAGGGCAAACCGACTTCCACCAACCCGATCGCCTCGATCTTCGCCTGGACCCGCGGGCTCAGCGCCCGTGGCCGGATGGATGACACGCCCGAGGTCTCGCAGTTCGCCGAGACGCTAGAGCGGGTCTGCGTCGAGACGGTCGAAAGCGGCAAGATGACCAAAGACCTGGCGCTGCTTGTGGGTGGCGGCCAGGAGTACCAGACCACGCAGGAGTTCCTCGCCTCCATCGACGAGAACCTCCAGCGTGCGATGGCCTAACGATCTTCGAAACCCAACTCCGAGGAGAGGATTTAGTGAGCACTCCCGTCAAGGTCACCGTTACCGGCGCCGCCGGCCAGATCGGCTACGCGCTCCTGTTCCGCATCGCCAGCGGGCAGATGCTCGGCCCCGACACGCCGGTCGAGCTGAGCCTGCTGGAGATCCCCCAGGCGATCAAAGCCGCCGAGGGCACGGCGATGGAGCTCGACGACTGCGCCTTCCCGTTGCTGCACCGGATCGACATCACCGACGACCCCAAGCAGGCCTTCGAGGGCTGCAACGTCGGCCTCCTGGTCGGCGCCCGGCCGCGCGGGCCCGGCATGGAACGCTCCGACCTGCTCGAGGCCAACGGCGGCATCTTCAAGCCGCAGGGCGAAGCGATCAACGCCGGCGCGGCCGACGACGTCAAGGTGCTGGTGGTCGGCAACCCGGCCAACACCAACTGCCTGATCGCGATGTCGAACGCGCCAGACGTGCCGCGCGAGCGCTTCACCGCGATGATGCGCCTCGATCACAACCGGGCGATCTCGCAGGTCGCCAACAAGCTCGGCAAGCCGGTTACGTCGGTAACGAACATGACGAGTTGGGGCAACCACTCGGCCACCCAGTACCCGGACCTGGTGAACGCCAAGGTGGACGGCGGCAGTGCCTGGGACGCGGTCGACGACGAGGCCTGGATCGCCGACGAGTACATCCCGCGGGTGGCGAAACGCGGTGCCGAGATCATCGACGCCCGTGGCGCCTCCAGCGCCGCTTCGGCCGCCAACGCCGCGATCGACCATGTCCATGACTGGGTGCTCGGCACCCCTGACGGCGACTGGGTCTCGATGGGCGTTCCCGCCGACGGTTCCTACGGCATCGGCGAGGGGATCGTCTGCGGCATGCCGTGTAGCTGCAGCGGCGGGGAGTGGAGCATCGTCCAGGGGCTCGACGTCCCGGACTTCTCCCGCGAGCGCATCGACCGCAGCGCGATGGAGCTGCAGGAGGAGCGCGACGCGGTCAGCCGGCTCGGGCTGATCTGAGGGCTACCTACCTGAGTTCAAAAAAAGAGGCCGGCATGATGCCGGCCTCTTTGCAGTAACAGTGGGTACCGATCAACCACCGGCCGGGTAGTACTGGCGGCCGTCCTTTTTCACGCGGCCCTCTTTCTCCAGGTCGCCGAGAACGCGGTAGAGGTAGTTCGGCTTGATTTTCATCGCCTTGGCAACGTCCGAGGCGCTGATGCCTGGCTGTCCCTCGATCAGACTCACCGCCTGGTCGGCGCGGGTACCGCCGCGGCGTTTACGCCGGCGACGCGGAGCGGTGGTGCCACCGGTGGTTTTGTTGGTGCTGCCTTTGGGACGACCGGGGCCGCGACGACCGGGAGCGGGGCCGCGACGGGTGACTTTGCCACCGAGCTTCTCGAGGGCTTCCTCGGCCTGGCTCAGCTGCTCACGAAGCTCGCGGACAGACCTCTCAAGGGCGTCACGGGCCTCGTCGAAAACGTTAGCGGGGGGCATCTAATTCCTTTCCATCCAAAGTTGTTGGCAATCCCTGGGGGGAGAGTCTGCCAGAGTCATACCTACTGTGACAGTCGAACGCGCTAAGTCAATGGGATATTTCAGATACTCGGCTGCGTCGGCCGGCGGCCGGTAGACAAATAGAGGGTGTGCGTCTAAGAGGAGGCGCGTTCGGCTTGGCGCTCCGGGGAGATGCGGATCACGTTGCGCGCCAGGCCCAGCTTCTCCATCGAGGCGATGATCAGCCCGGAAGGATCGGGCTCCCACCGTTTCAGTCCGTGCACCGCCGAGCGGGGGAACGCGTGGTGGTTGTGGTGCCACGACTCACCGAGTGAAGGAATGGCCAACCAAAAGACATTGGTCGAATGATCGTCCGTGTCAAAGCGTCGGCTGCCGAAGAAGTGGCAAACGGAGTTGACGCTCCAGGTGACGTGGTGAACGAAGAAGATGCGAACCAGGCCGCCCCACAGCAGACCCGTGAGTGCACCCATCACGGTGCCGTTGACCAGATATCCGGCCAGTGCCGGGATCGCCAGCGTCGCCGATACCAAGAGCGGGAACTGTCGGCTGATGGTCCGCATTCCCCTGTCCTCGTAAAGGTCAGCCGCGTACCGCTTCCAATCGGCACGGCCCTGTGAAGACATCAGCCAGCCGGAGTGAGCGTGCCACAGCCCGGAGAAGACCCCCTTCACCCCGCCCTCGGGGCTGACATGGGGACTGTGCGGGTCGCCCTCTTCGTCGGTGTGGGCGTGGTGCTTGCGGTGGTCGGCGACCCAGGCGATCACAGGCCCCTGCACCGCCATCGAACCGAGGATTGCGAACAGGTACTCGAGCGGCTTCGAGGTCTGGAAGGAACGGTGGGTGAGGAGGCGGTGGTAGCCGACGGTGATCCCGATCGCCGTCAACACGTACATCGCTGCCGCGATGACCAGGTCCGCGGCGCTCACCCAGCTGTTCCAGAGGAGGACGATCGCGACCAGCGTCGCCGCGAAGGGAACGACGACGGCGCCGAGGTTGACGGCCTTCTCGGTGCGGCTCATCTCGCCCATGTGGAGATGTTTCCCTGCTTGGACGCGCAAAAGTCCTTGCTTGAGCCAAGACTTCGAAGCTAAAATTGTCATTTAGATGAGCAAAACTCTCGAGAACAGGCTGGATTCGGAGCCCTGGCGTGGTCTTCCCCTCGAGGTGGCGGACCTGATCGAGCCGGAGCTGCCGGCGATCACCGAGGAAATCCTCGCGACGATCGCGCGCGAGGTGCCGGAGTACGAACGGCCGCTCGAGGGCCCCTTCGGCCGCGGCATCCGACTCGGGGTCAACCAGGCGCTGCTGCAGTTCGTGGCCCTGATTCGCGAGCCGGACGCGGGCCGCGAGCCGGGTCGCGAGGTCTACGTCGAACTGGGCCGCGGTGAGCAGCGGGCGGGGCGAACCCTGGACTCGCTGCAGGCCGCCTACCGGATCGGTGCGCGCGTTGCCTGGCGGCGCCTTGCCGTGGCCGCGCAGCGGGCGAACCTGGAGCCGGAGCCGCTGACCTTGATGGCGGACGCGATCTTCGCCTACATCGACGAGCTTTCCGCCGACTCGGTCGAGGGCTATGCCGAAGCGCAGGCCGCGGTCGAGGACCTGCGGCGGCAGCGGCGGCAGGAGCTGGTGACCCTGCTCCTCCGCCAGCCCCCGGCCGCAGCGGCTGACGTCGCGGCCACCGCGGCGGCCGCCGAGTGGAAGCTGCCGCGACGCTTGGCGGTCGTTGCCTGCGCCGACGGTGACCTGGGCGCGATCGCCGGACGGGCCCCGGTGGACGCGTTGGTGACGGTCGTCGACGGCACCGGCTGCATCGTCGTCCCCGACCCCACGGGCCCCGGCCGCCGCGAAGAGATCGAGCGCTTGGCGGCGAGGGCGACGTTGGCGCTGGGCCCGACGACGGAGCCAAGCGAGGCCGGGCGCTCCTGGGCCCTCGCCACCTCGCTGCTGAGCGCTGCCGCCACCGGTGTCGTCACCGGCTCCGGCTTGCTCCGCGCGGAAGACCATCTCGCCGATCTCCTCCTCACGAGCAGTCCCACCGTCACCTCCCTTATCGCCGCTCGACGCCTTGCCCCGCTCAAGGACCTCACCGCACGAGCGCGGGAGCGGATGCAGGAGACCGCCCTCGCTTTCGTCCGCCACCAAGGCAACGCGGTAGCGATGGCCGCCGAACTCCACGTCCACCCCCAGACCGCCCGCTACCGCATCACCCGCCTCCGCGAACACTTCGGCGACGACCTCGACGACCCCGATGCACGGTTCGAGTTGGAGATAGCTCTGCGAGCGGCGCGCAGTAGCTGAGGGGGAGCCGGTGGAGGTCTCTGGGCACTTCTCGCTTCGCCAAGCGGCGTCCCTGAGCTGACGCCTCAAGCCGCACCTGGCTCAGCTCGAAGTTGAGTGCCCAGAGACCCCCACCGGCTCCCCCAGCGACAGAACTCAGCCAAACGACCAAGGGCAGGCAGCTTTTTTAAACAGCTATTCGACCCTGATCCGTCCTGAGCTGCGTGTTGGAAGGGGTCGGGTCGTCCCCTGAGCGAATGTCCGCGAAGCGCGCGACATGCAATCTCATGTCATGCCCGCCATAGGCGGGCAGCATCTCCAGGGAGCATGCCCCGAAGGGGCGCGACAAATTCGCTCAGGGGACGACCCGACCCCCTTTACCGACTACCGGTACTTGCTGCGCCTCTTCGGATACGTCCGGAACGCGTGGTCCCAGATCGGCGAGGAGACGCCGTAGCCGTAGCGGTGGTCCTGGAAGTGGTGGCGCATGTGGTGTTCGCGCAGCTGCTTGCCGAAGTTCGTCTTGGGGACGAAGTGGTGGACGTAGTAGTGGGTGTAGTCGTAGGCGAGGTAGCCGGCGATGAAGCCGCCGAATACGGGGAAGGCGGCGTCGCCGAGGATCAGCAGGAAGGCGAGGAAGAAGAGGGCCGCCAGCGGGATCGAGACCGAGGGGGGCATGACCAGCCGCATCTTGTCGTTGGGGTGGTCGTGGTGGATCCCGTGGATGATGAAGTGCATGCGGCGGCCGAAGGCGTTGTCGGGCTCCCAGTGGAAGACGAGCCGGTGCAGCCAGTACTCGGTCAGCGTCCAGACGCCGACCCCGGCGAGGGTGAACAGCGCCAGCTGCCAGATCGAGTAGCCGCGATCGACCCCGATCCACTCCATCGCCACGATCACCGGCACGAAGATCGCAGCCGGGATCGCCGGGTGGACGCGGGAGAAGAAGTTGAGGAATTCGCTTTTGAAAAGCGGGGGAGAAGCAGAGAGCTTCTCCGTGCGGGAATGACCCTCCATCCGGACGCATGTTAGCGCCGGCGGCCGGTGCTCCCGCAAAGCGCGCAGAAGCTGTGACGAAGCTGTTTCAAAGTCGTGGCGATTTGCGGAAACGGCTCCTGCGCATACCCCGGGACGGTGCAAACATGCCCGCCGTGCCGCGCAAGCCAAAGCCCCCGACGTGCGAGGACTGCTATTTCCGCAAAAACCTCCTCTGCGCCCTGGAGCTGAACGAGGCCTGCACGACCTTCCGCCCGAACCGACCAGAGGGCCTCGTCCCACCGCGCCAGCCGGTCCTCCTGATGCGGGCGCCACGCTGGGCTTCCCGCCCCGCCTGATCAGATCAAGCCCGAGCGGGGCCCAAGCGGGGTATTTTTCGGGCAATGCCCCAACGCGACCTGTTCGCCGACTTCGCCCGCATGCGCCGTGAGATGGACCAGGTGATGGGCGACACCTGGAGCCGCACCCGCTACATCGCCCGTCGCTCCAGCGGCTTCTCGCCCAACGTCGACGTCTACTACTGCGGCGACCCGCAGCGGGCGATCGTCAAGGTCGATCTCGCCGGCGTCGAGCTGAGCCAGGTCGGGATCGAGGTCAGCGGCCGCCACCTGGCGATCACCGGCGAGCGGCAGGTGCAGGAGAGCGAGGGGCGCGTCTACCAGCAGATCGAGATCCCCTCCGGCCATTTCCGCCGCGTCGTCGAGCTGCAGGTCGAGGTCGACGCCGACCGCGCCAGCGCCACCTACGAGGAGGGGATCCTCCGCATCGACCTGCCGCTGCGCGACCCCGACGACACCACCCGACGCGTCCCGATCGACCGCGGCTGATGGAGGGCGCCCCCGTCCTCGAAGTGGTCGACGCCCCGCTCGAGGCGGAGGACGCGCTCCTTGCGGGCGCGCCGCTGCCCGAGGCGCTGCCGGTCCTGCCGCTGCGCGACACCGTCGCCTTCCCCGAGACGCTGGCGCCGCTGGCGGTCGGCCAGGAGCGCTCGATCCAACTCGTCGACGACGTCCTCGGCACCAACCGGATGCTGGCGATGGTCGCCTCCAAGGACCCGGAGAACGAGGTGCCCGGCCCCGAGGACCTCTACGACGTCGGCGTCGTCGGCGCCGTCGCCCGCATGGTCAAGGTCCCCGACGGCAGCCTGCGCATCCTCGTCCAGGGGATGCAGCGGGTGAAGCTCGGCTCCTACGTCGCCGAGGAGCCCTACATGGTCGCCCGCATCGGCGAGATGCCCGACGTGGTCGAGCCGAGCGCCGAGCTCGAGGCGCTGAGCCGCAACGTCCAGCGCACCTTCATGGAAATCGTCGAGCAGATCCCCTACCTGCCGGAGGAGCTGCAGATGGCGGTCGCCAACATCGACGACCCCTCGACCCTCAGCCACCTGATCGCGGGAGCGCTGCGGATCGGCGTCGAGGAGAAGCAGAAACTGCTCGAAGAGGTCGACGTCGCCAAGCGGCTCCGCCACCTCTCGCGCACCCTCGCCCGCGAGCTCGAGGTGGTCCAGCTCGGCACCCAGATCCAGACCCAGGTGCAGTCGGAGATCGAGGAGGGCCAGCGCGAGTTCTTCCTCCGCCAGCAGATGAAGGCGATCCAGGAAGAGCTGGGGGAAGGGGACGAGCAGCAGGCCGAAGTCAACGAACTGCGCGAGAAAATCGAGGCGGCCGAGCTGCCCGAGCAGGCGCTGAAAGCCGCCGAGCGCGAGCTCTCGCGGCTGGAGAAACTGCCGCCCGCCGCGGCCGAGCACGGCGTCATCCGCACCTACCTGGAGTGGCTCACCGAGTTGCCCTGGTCGAAGGAGACGACCGACAACCTCGACCTCGCCCATGCCCGCAAGGTCCTCGACGCCGACCACTACGACCTGGAGACGATCAAGGACCGGATCCTCGAGTACCTGGCGGTGCGCAAGCTCAACCCGGAATCGCCGGGGCCGATCCTCTGTTTCGTCGGCCCGCCCGGGGTCGGCAAGACCAGCCTCGGCAAATCGATCGCCAGAGCGCTGGGGCGCGAGTTCGAGCGGATCTCGGTCGGCGGCGTCCGTGACGAGGCCGAGATCCGCGGCCACCGCCGCACCTACATCGGCGCGATGCCGGGGACGATCATCCGCGCCCTGCGCGACGCCGGCTCCCGCAACCCCGTCTTCATGATCGACGAGATCGACAAGATGGGCGCCGACTTCCGCGGCGACCCCGCCTCGGCCATGCTCGAGGTCCTCGACCCGGCCCAGAACGACAGCTTCCGCGACCACTACCTCGACCTCGAGTTCGACCTCTCCGACGTCGTCTTCATCGCCACCGCCAACGTGCTCGACACGATCCCGGGGCCGCTGCTCGACCGCATGGAGACGATCGAGCTGGCCGGCTACACGCTGGAGGAGAAGCGCCAGATCGCCCGCCGCTACCTGGTGCGGCGCCAGATCGAGGCCAACGGCTTGAAGCCCTCGCAGATCGAGTTCGCCGACGCGGCGCTGACCGCGATCGTCGAGGAGTACACGCGCGAGGCCGGCGTCCGCAACCTCGAGCGCCAGATCGGCACCGTCTGCCGCAAAGTCGCCCGCAAAGTCGCCGAGGGGAAGGCGAAGGGCAAGGTCCGGATCTCGGGCAAAAAAGCGCGCGAGCTGCTGGGTCGCCGCCGCGTCTTCGCCGAGCAGCGGCGGCGCACCAAGGACCCCGGCGTCGCCACCGGCCTCGCCTGGACCCCGGCCGGCGGCGACGTCCTCTTCATCGAGGGGACGGCGATGCCCGGCTCGGGGAAGCTGACGATCACCGGCCAGCTCGGCGAGGTGATGAAGGAGTCGGCGCAGGCGGCGCTCTCCTACGTGCGCGGTCATTGCGGGGCGATCGCGCCGAAGGTCGAGGGCGACTGGTTCGCCGCGCACGACGTCCACATCCACGTCCCCGCCGGCGCCGTGCCGAAGGACGGGCCCTCGGCCGGGGTGGCGATGACCGTCGCCCTCTCCTCGCTGGTCAGCGGCCGCCCGGTCCGCAACGACGTGGCGATGACCGGCGAGGTGACGCTGACCGGCAAGGTCCTGCCGATCGGCGGGCTGAAGGAGAAGTCGTTGGCGGCGCAGCGGGCGGGGATCAAGAAGGTGATCGTCCCCTCGCGCAACGAGGCCGACGTGGCGGAGATCCCCGAGCACGAGCGCGGCAGCCTCGAGTTCGTCTACGTCGACGAGGTCTCCCAGGCCCTCGACGCCGCCCTCTCTTAGATGGAGGCGGCGAGCCTCCCGCGGCGCCGCGGACGATCGGTCGCGCAGTCGGTCGCCGCGGCGGTGCGCTCCCGCTCCCGCGCCTTCTGGATCGTCGTCGGGCTGACCCTGCTCGGTGCCGCCCTGCGCTTCGCCACCCTCGGCCTGCAGGCCTACCACCACGACGAGATCGTCACCGCCAGCCGGGTGCTGCGGGTCGGCTTCGGCCACGCGATGGACGCGGTCGGCTTCTCCGAGTCGGCGCCGCCGCTCTACTACGCCCTCGCCTGGGTCTGGACGCAGGTGACCGGGACGGGGCCGTGGGGGCTGCGCTCGCTCTCGGCGCTGGCCGGCGTCCTCACGATCCCGGTCGCCTACCTGATCGGCCGCGAGCTGCGCGGCCGCCGCACCGGCCTGCTCGCCGCGGCGCTGGTCGCGGTCAACCCGATGCTGCTCTGGTACTCGCAGGAGGCGCGCGCCTACGCGCTGCTGGCGCTCTTCTGCGCGGCCTCGCTGCTCTACTGCGTGCGGGCGCTGCAGGACGGCAAGCGGCGCGACTTCGTCTTGTGGGGGGTCTTCTCCGCCCTCGCCCTCGCCACCCATTACTTCGCCATCTTCCCGCTCGCCGTCGAGGTGGCCCTGCTGCTGCGCCGCCGCGGCCGGGCGGCCTTCGCCGGGCTCTGGATCATCGGGTTGACGGCGGTCCTGCTGGCGCCGTTGGTGATCCACCAGATGTCCTACGGCCACGCCGAATGGATCGGCAAATTCAGCCTCGGCCACCGGGTCTGGGAAACGGCGGCGACCTTCCTCACCGGCGAGACCGGCGACATCATCGGCGGTCCCGAGCGTCCCTCACTCGCCTTCCTGCCGCTGGCGCTCGTCCTCGTCGCCTTCGGCCTCCTGGCCTGGCGGGGCAGCCGCGAGGAGAAGCGCGCCGCCGCGGTGCCGCTGGCGGTCGGCGGGATCACGCTCGGCATCCCGCTGCTGCTGGCGATCGCCTCGACCAGCAAGGACTTCGTCATCGCCCGCAACCTGCTGCCGGCCCTGGTCCCGCTCCTCGTCGTCGTCGCGATCGGCTTGACAGCGGAGCGGGTGCGCCGGCTCGGCACCGTCATCGCCGCCGCCCTGCTCGCCTACTCGTTCGCCTTCTGCGTCTGGGTCAGCTTCGAACCGGAGCTGCAGCGGCCCGACTGGAACGTCGTCGCCGACCGCCTCGGCGAACCGGAGGCGCCGCGGGCGACGGTCCTCTGGGTGCTGGGCGAGGCGCCGCTGCGCTTCTACCTCTCGACCGGCGCGATCCAGCTGAAACCGGTGGAAGGCTACGACTGGCTGGTGCGCGAAATCGACTTCGTCTCCGACGGTCCCGCGCCGCCTCCGCCGCGCCGCCTGCTCGGCCCCGGCTTCCGCGAAGTCGCCCACGAAGACGCCGGCCGCCTCTTCATTCGCCGCTACCGCCTCGCCGGTCCGGGCCTGGCGCCCCTGCAGCTGCGGGAACTGCGCAAAGCGAAGCTGCACTGGCGCAACAACGGCGTCCTCCTGGACGGCGTTGGACCTGACTAACCGGGGTAGGGTTATCCTGGAACTGCCACGGAATCCCACGAGGAGAGAGGTATGAGCAAGACGAAGGCGGCGCGTGCCGGCGACATTTATGAGACTGCCCGTGAAAACCCCTACGTGCAGCGCTTGATCGAAGACGAAGACCTGCGTGAAAGCCTCAAGGACGCCTTCGAAGCCTCGAAGCGCGCCTACGGCCGGGCGACCGGCAACGGCAAGAGCACGGTCAAGGCCGTGACCAGCGACAAGAAGGTGCAGAAGGATCTGCGCAAGGCCGCGGAGAACCTGCAGGAGGCTTCCGAGCGCCTGCGTGAGCCGAAGAAGCGCAAGGGCGGCCTCGGTCGGCTGCTTTTGATCGCGATCGTCGGTGCCGTGATCGCACTCGCCGTCAGCGAGGGCGCCCGCAAGGCGGTGCTCGACGCCCTCTTCGGTGCCGAAGAGGAGTTCGAGTACACCTCGACCACCAGCATCAACGGGTCCTGAATCGGACCCGGATGGAGGCGGCGACCAAGACCAACGGGCGCGAGCTCAGCGGCGACAAGGCGCAACGCATCGTCGATGCGATGCGCGATTCCGTGGCACGCCGCGGGGCGGCGGGCTCGACCTTCGAGCACGTCGCCCGTGAGGCGGGCGTCAGCCGCGGCCTCCTCCACTACTACTTCGGGACCAAGGAGCAGCTCCTGGTCGAGGTGGTCCGCCGCGACACCGAGCTGCGGACCGAACGGCTCGACGAGCGGCTGGCGCCGGCGAAGACGGTCGACGACGTGCTCGAAGCGCTCGTCGCCAGCCTCACCGACATGATCGAGAACGAACCGGGCTTCTTCCTCCTCCTCTTCGAGCTCTTCAGCGCCGGCCGCCGCAATCCCGACATTCAGAAAGAGGTCGGCCAGCTCTTCGAGAAGACCCGCTCGCACGTCGCCGACGTCCTTCGCAGCAAGGACGAGGAGGGCGTGCTGAGCCTGCGCTTCGACGCCGAGGACGTCGTCTCCTACCTCTTCGCCCTGGGCGACGGCTTCGCCCTGCAGGCGCTCTCGGACGCCTCGCGCGACAGCAGCGGCGCCTTCGCCGTCGGCGCTGCCTCGGCGCGCTACCTGCTCGCCTCCGATTAGCCGCCGTCGCGGCCGGGAGTGATGGCCCGCACGCCTATCCCTTCTATGTAGAAGCGAAATCCACCCAGAGTCGCCCTAGCTTCCTGCGCCATAGATCAAAGAACGGCCGGGGCGCCGCGCTAACGGCCCCCGGCCCGGCACAGGAAGGTGGACTTCCCATGCAGGACAAAGGTAGGCGAGCGGCCGATAACGCCGCTGAGGATCAACGCGACGAGGGCGCGGTCTTGCGCCATGTCATCTCGACTCACCCGGCCACGCTGCGGCTCTCGGATCTGATCCGGGAACTGGGCGATCCCGACGATTTCAGCAAGCGTGACGCAATCGAACGGGCGGTTCGGGAACTGGTCGCAGCCGGGCTGCTGTTTCGTTGCGAGGGAACTGTGCTGCCGACGCGGCAGGCGCTCTATCTCTGGCAGACGCTGGAGCTGTCGTGAAGATCGAGAAACAGGTCGGCGTCAACATCGCCGAGGCTCGACGGAGTGCGGGACTGTCGCAAGCCCAACTCGCGGCACGACTGGCGACGGCCTCGCAGGAAGTATCCCGGCTTGAGTGCGGGCGGCGAAGCTGCCCGGGCCTGAAGACGCTGCTGAGGGTCGCTCGCGCCCTTGAGGTCTCGTTGACCGATCTCCTGCAAGGGGTCGAGTAACCATGCCCTCCGAACACATCACGTTCTCGACCATCACCGAGCGATTCGCGTGGAACCTGCGGATCGCCCGGAACGGGACCGGCCTGACGCAGCGTGGGCTGGCAGCCCGGATGGGCAAAGACCAGAGCCGCATTGCGGAGTGGGAGAGCGCCAAGTGCCTGCCCCGGACCGTGGCGATTGTGCGGCTTGCTGAAGCGCTGGAAATCGAACCGGGCGAGCTGCTCAGAGAAACCAGGGGACTCGCCAGCTAGCCTTGCCCATGTTCCCCTCTATTCCTGCAATTCCCTTTGTTTCCCCAGGGTTCGCCAGGGGCGGTGGTAATCTCTTTACCAGCTAGAACGGTGCAAAATTGAAGACAGCCCAGCGTTGTCGGAATGCACAGTTTGAGGAAGGGGTTCGGGCCGGATGCTCGAACCCTTTCCCATTAGAAGGAGCCCCCGACGACCGCCGAAGCAGTCGCCGGGAACCCCACGTGCTACCTGGCTAGACGGTCAATGACCATCAAGGCAACCAGGAGCGTTATAGCTAGAACGGCTTCCAACTTGACCTCCTTTCCGAGCGCTTGGCGCTCTCTTCACTCGGGACCGGGATTGGTCCGCAAGTCCCTTGAGCAGCCGCTCACGGACTCCTCACCTATTCCGAGTAAGAAAGGGCAGTTTTGAAGCCTCTAACTACTTGGAGAACCGTACTGGCGGTAGAGGCGGATCTTGTCGCTCTCCATCGGGTCTAGGCTCTACTAGTTATGGATCAGGAAAGGTCACGGAAAAAGCAAAAGACCGAGAAGGGGCTCGAGATCCCAGTCCCGACCAAAGGCGACTTCGACGCTGCTATCAAGAAGGTCGCGCCTCCAGTACGTCGTAAACGGCCTGACGAGAAATCTGAGCCTCGGAAGCGATCTGGGTAATCGGCACCCCGGCGTGTCGTGCCGCCCTGATGAAGGTCCGTAGGTCTTCGGTCGCCCCCCGATGAGCCTCGTCGGCCTTAGCGCGGCGTTTGGCCGCTTTGCGGATCTCCCGTAGCGTCCGATCCCACTCGCTGGTGATCTTGGTCATTGCCGCGCCGCTTCCCTGACGAGGGCGTGGAACATCGGGCGCTGGCCGGTGATCCGATGGTTGTAGCGCCATGCGTACTCGTCCAGGTAGGACTGGAGCCACTTCCGAGAGACCAGCTTGTAGGTGCCGCGCATGCCCGTTTTGAGGTTCCCGAAGAACCCCTCGATGGTGTTCGTGTAGATGTCGCCCTCGACGTAAGAGCCAGCGGAATGGTTGATCACCCGGTGCCCTGCGTACTCGCGAGCCAGCGGCCGGTAGGACAGCCAGTCGTCGGTGTAGAGGATCGCTTCCGGGTTGACGTTCGCCCGCACGGCGTCACTCAGCGGTTCTCCGAACCGCGTCGGGATGACGCGAGCGCGGACACGTCCGCCGCGCTCGACCATGCCGAGGACGGTCGGCTTGGCTTCCCGGAAGGCGATCGCCTCCTGGCGGGTCTTGAACTTGCGCCGGGGCTTCCCGCCCCATGAAGTCTCGTCAACCTCGACCTCGCCGCGCAGGCTAGGTGCCGGCTCACCCTCTGCCATCAGCTCGTTTCGGATGCGGTTGAACATCCTCCAGGCGGTCTTGTAGTGGACGCCCAGCTCGCGCTCCAGCTGTTTGGCGGAAATCCCGCAGCGAGTGCTCGTCATCAGGTACATCGCGTGGAACCAGAGCCGCAGCGAGGTCGAGGAGCGGTGGAAGATCGTCCCGGCCGTGGGATGCAGATGGTGCCCACAAGCGGTGCAGGTCCAAGACTGGCGCTGCTGCTTGGTTGCGTAGCGCTTGAAGACCTTCACGGCATCGCACTTAGGGCAGTGAGCGTGTTCGCCGTTCGGAGCGTGGCGCGTGCGCCACAGGTAGTCCAGGCAGGCGGCGTCGTCGGGGAAGTCGGCCAGGAACTCGGTGACCGAGTAGTCGGAGGTCGAGGACTTCGCCCTGCGCGGTTCGTGGCGGTTGGCCGGTGGCATGTTGTAAAGCTACTTGACAGTAAGAAGATTGTCAAGCCGCTTGACGCAACTCACCTCGTTTACGTGTTCCGAACTGAGGTTGACAGGTAGGCTCGCATCGTGGGGAGGAGGGGTTTTAGCGGCAAGCTCAGCCGGGTCCACGACCCGCTATTCGACAGCGCGTGGCTCAAGTGGGCGCAGGGTGTAATGCACGCTCAAACGCTGCAGGCTGACATCGAGCGAGTCGGAAATGAGGCGGACGCCTACCCCGTCCTGGCCTTTCGGACCGAGTACCACCCGAAGCGCCACGGCTTCGCGGTCATCGCAGAGGACATTGCCCCGATCCCGGCCCGCTGGCCCCTGCTGCTCGGGGACATCGCCAACAACTACCGGGCCGCACTCGACCACTTGGCCTGGGCGCTCGTGAGTCGCGGCCGGACGCCCCCTGCCAAGCTGACGAACCGGCAGAAAAAGGCCGTGTATTTCCCGATCTACAAGGAGCGAGCGGAATTCAATGGGAGGGTTCCCGCCCAACTCCCTGGCGTGCGGCGAGCAGATTTGGCAAAGGTGCGTCGGTATCAGCCCTACCACCATGGTCCGGGCGCCCGCCCCCGCCACGCGCTTTCGCTTCTGGCGAGCATCAACGCGGGTGACAAGCACCGGACGATCCCACCACTCTGGGCGGTCTCCGTCGAGACCGGGATGAAAATCACCCAGCGAAGGGATTGCGTCATTACGGGAACCCACCCCGGCGGCACGGCTGAGCCGCTGGAGGTTGACGCAGAGATTGCATTCCTCCACGCGAGAAAAACCGGCCCCGATCCCGAGATTCAGATGGAGCTGCTGATCACCCCTGAGCCAACCCTCGACAACATCTTGGGGGTACGGGAGTGGGACCAGGCGTTGTGCGCGCTGATCCTGTCCCTGCTCTTTGAATTCTCTCCCCAGCCCGAACGGGCGATCCGAGAAGTCGGAGCCAAACTGCGGGAGATAGATCCGGACTTTCTCGCCGGAGCCTCCAAGGCTCGCTGACTTAGCCACGACCTACCCCGCTCTGAAGCGGTCGGCCGCTTCTACATAGAAGGGATAGGCGTGACGGCCCGCACGCAGTGACGCGGCTCACAGACCCCGCGTGTACCGGCGCGGGAAGGTGCTCAGGAGAAATGAGCAGCTGAAGAGGAGGCCCGGCATGAGAGACGCGATGAATCGACTTGCGCAGTTCCTGGGGAGGCGGCGCCGGTGGGTTCTTGCCGCCTGGGTCTTGATCGTCGTCCTGGCGCTGCCGTTCGCCTCCAAGCAGACCGACCACCTCACCGGCGGCGGCTTCGACGTTCCCGGCAGCCAGTCGATGAAGGTGAGCGAATCGCTGCAGGAGGACTTCGGCTCTCAGGCCGACGGGATCTCGGTGGTTCTGAAGGCGGCGCCGGGCGCGACCGCGGCGGAGCGCGACCGGGCGGTGGCGCGGGTGCGGGCTCAGGTGGCGACGCTCGACGACATCACCCTGCCGCCGAGCGTGGCGGCGGGGGCGCGGCGCCAGTTGCGGCAGCAGGACGTGGTGGTGGTGCCGCTGCGCAGCGACCTCTCCTCGGACGAGCTGATCGACCCGGCCGCGACCCTGCGCGAAGACCTCAACCCCGGCGACGCGAACGCGGGCGTCACTCCCTACCTGGTCGGGCAGCCGACGATCTGGGCCGGGATGCAGGAAATCTCCAAGGAAGACCTCTCGAAGGCCGAGTCGAGCGGCTTCCCGATCGTCGCGATCATCCTCCTCGTCGTCTTCGGCTCGCTGGCGGCGGCGGCGCTGCCGCTGGCCCTCGGCTTCGTCAGCGTGCTGGTCACCGGCGCCCTCATCTACTTCATCTCGCTGCAGATGACGACCTCGGTCTTCGTCACCAACATGGCCTCGATGATCGGGATCGGCGTCGCCGTCGACTACTCGCTCTTCATCCTCGCCCGCTAGCGCGAGGAGCGCGAAGCCGGGCTGGACAGAGGCGAGGCGCGGGCGCGGGCGCTCTCGACCTCGGGCCTCGCGGTCAGCTTCTCCGGCCTGGCGGTGATCATCTCCCTGGCGGGACTGTGGATGGTCGACAACCAGGCGCTGCGCTCGATGGCGCTGGGGGCGATGACCGTCGTCGCGGTCTCGATCCTCACCGCGATCACCCTGCTGCCGGCGCTGATCGCGATGCTCGGCGACCGGGTGCTGCCGGGCGGGGTCGTCGGCAAGGTCGAGGCCTTCTTCCGCCGCCGCTTCTACCGGCGCCACACCGCCGAGCAGCTGGCGGTCGAGCACAACCGCTTCTGGCGCGCCTGGACCACGCGAGTGATGGCGCGGCCGTGGACGGCGGTGATCGGCGTCACCGCGGTGCTGCTGTTTCTGGCGAGCCCGCTGCTCTCGTTGGATACGGGGACCGAAGCGCTGGCCCAGTTCCCCAAGGACAGCGACGTCCGGGTCGGCAGCGAACTTGCCTCCGACCAGCTCGGCGGCGGCACCGACCCGGTGCAGATCGTCGCCGGCTTCGAGGCGCGGCCGGGCGCCGCGGGCAAGGTGGCGGACGCCGGCTTCGGGCGCGAACTCGAGGGGACGGCGGGCATCGCCGCGGTGGCGGCACCTGTCTTCGCCGGCAACGAAGTCCTGATCCAGGCG
>Ga0157372_10001674_pt1 | contig 23990 bp, 15 predicted proteins | sample C55metaG_FD_115307 | JGI IMG/M metagenome (GOLD analysis project Ga0157372, IMG submission 115307) | Corn rhizosphere microbial communities from Kellogg Biological Station, Michigan, USA - C5-5 metaG | ecosystem: Host-associated > Plants > Roots > Rhizosphere > Soil | place: USA: Michigan... | reverse complement strand
TACTCCCGCCCCCCGCCATTCCCGAAGGCACAACCCCCGCCGCCGCACAGTCCCCCTGCAGCCATACCCCCATACGCTTCCTATCGTTGGTGTCATGCAGCAGAACGGTAAATCCCTTTTGCTGCATGAATACATTACCCGTGCTGATGCCGGCATTGAACCTTATCGTCGGATCCCATTGCCCCTTGTTCTCGATAAACTCAAGATTGGAATAGCCCCCGGATTGCGCAGTAAGCTCCAGAACCGACAGGAAGAGCAGCGTAAAAAAAAGGCTTATTCTTAGCATAATTACGATATCTTGCTCCAGGCCGTTTTGCCGTGCTGCGATTGCAGGAAAGCCTTTAGCGCTCTACTCTCTTCCGTCGCCAGATCGGGGTCCTTGTCCAGCAGCTCTGTCGCCCGGTCACGGGCCAGCTCGAGCCAATACCTATCCTGAACAATATTTGCCAGCTTAAAGTTCAGTAAACCACTCTGCCTTGTTCCCTCGATATCGCCCGGTCCCCGGATCTCGAGGTCCTTTTCCGCAATTTTGAAGCCATTATTGGTCTCGGTAAGGATACTCATCCGCTCCCTGGCCTCCTTTCCCAATCGGGGACTCGTCATCAGGATACAAAAGCTCTTCTCCGAACCCCGGCCAACCCTGCCCCGCAACTGGTGCAGCTGCGATAACCCGAACTTCTCCGCACTTTCGATGACCATGACGGTCGCATTCGGCACATTCACCCCCACCTCGATCACCGTCGTGGCCACCATGATCTGCGTATCGCCGCTGAGGAAACGCTGCATATTCGTATCCCTCATCTCCTGCTTCTGTCTCCCATCGACCCGGCTGATCCAATATTTCGGTTCGGGGAACCAGGCTTTTATATTCTCATAACCCTTCTCCAGGTTCTCATAGTCCAGCGTCTCCGACTCCTCGATCAACGGAAAGATCACGTAGGCCTGCCTGCCCTTCGCCACTTCATGACGGATGAAATCCATCACCTGTGGCCTCCTGTCTTCGAAACGATGAACAGTCTGAATTGGTTGCCTTCCGGGAGGCAATTCGTCCATTACGCTATAATCCAGGTCGCCGTATGCGGTCATCGCGAGGGTACGCGGAATAGGCGTTGCGGTCATGACCAGCACATGCGGCGGGGTCTCCGCCTTATTCCAGAGCCGGGCCCGCTGCGCCACCCCGAACCGGTGTTGCTCATCCACTATCGCCAGCCCCAGCCGCTGGAACTTCACCGCCTCTTCCAGCACCGCATGCGTCCCGATAAGGATATGCAACCTGCCCTCTGCCGCCATGCCCAACACCTCCTTCCGGCTTTTCGATTTGCTCGACCCGGTCAACAACCGTACTTCCAGCGGGAGCTCCTTCAACAACTCCGAGATACCGGCATAATGCTGACGCGCCAGGATCTCCGTCGGCGCCATCAGGCAGGCCTGAAACCCATTATCGATCGCCAGCAGCATTGCCAGCAACGCCACCATCGTCTTGCCGCTGCCGACATCTCCCTGTAACAAACGGTTCATCTGCCGCCCCGTCCCCGTATCCCGCCGGATCTCTTTTAACACCCGCTTCTGCGCCCCGGTGAGCTCGAAAGGCAGGTATTGAGTATAGAACCGGTTGAACAGCTCCCCGACCTGTGAGAACACGACACCCTTCGAGAACCGGTGCCGTCTGGACTTGATCAACCCCAACCGCACCTGCGCCAGGAACAGTTCCTCGAACTTGAGACGCTCCACCGCTCGCCGATACAGCGCCGGCTGGGTCGGGAAATGGACCTGCCGGTAGGCTTCGTACCGGGATAGCCATGTCCGCCGCTCCCCGGCCTCATCGGGATATTCCATCGCCAAATTAGGCAGATTTTCAGGCAAATCGCTCTCTTTCAGCATATTAAGAAGAGTCTGAGTAAGCTTGCCCAATTGCCGGCCTCCAAGCCCCCGGACCTTTAATTTTTCAGTCGTCGGGTACACCGGCTCCAGCCACTCGGGCCTGGCCGCCCCCTGCCCCTGTAAAACCTCGATCTCGGGGTGCGTCAGCTGCGGACTCCCCTGGTAAAAGCTTACCCGGCCATACACAAGGAATTCCCCACCGACCTGCACCAGCTTCTGTACACCATGAATACCCTGGAACCACACCAGCTCGAGCGTCCCCGATGCGTCGCGCAGTTCGGCCACCAACCTCCGGCTTCGTTTGTCGCCCATCACCCCAATACTGATGATCCTTCCCGCCACCTGGATATATTCCGTAGCAGGTTCTATCTCGCGGATCAGGTTGATCTTCGTCCGGTCCACATGCCGGTAAGGAAAATGTTCCAGCAGATCTTGAAAGCTAAAAATACCCAGTTCCTTTTGCAGCAGCTCGGCCCGCAATGGTCCGACTCCTTTCAGGTACTCTATCGGGTTGGAAAGTATGGATGCCAAAGTAGAGATGAAACTAAAAATTTACACAAAAATAAGTTATAACTATTGTCGTTTTGTTTGTATTTTGTTGCGTGGTTTATCTTAAATTGTTAAGACCGAAAGACTGGGCAAAGAACCTGTTCTTATTTATTCCTCTCTTTTTTGCAGGCGAATTTCTGGATCGGGCAAAACTGATGGATCTTCTCTTCGGTTTTATCGCCTTCTCCTTCATGGCCAGTAGCATTTACATCATCAATGACTACCGGGACCGGGAAGACGATCGCAAGCATCCCACAAAATGCAAACGCCCCCTGGCCTCCGGCGCCATTTCCCCCACAACCGCCCTGATCATCTGCGCCCTGCTCGTCATCCTCGGCTTCGGCATCGCCTGGTTCACCAGCCCCCAATTCGTGGTCGTCCTCGGCTTCTATTGGTTCCTCAATCTCGCTTATTGCTTCGGCCTTAAGAACATCGCCATCCTCGACATCTTCATTCTCGCCGCCGGTTTCGTACTTCGGATCAAATCCGGCTCGGTCATCTCCGGGGTCCCCCTTTCCGAATGGATCGTCATCATGGTCCTCCTGCTGGCTATCTTTATGGCCATCGGAAAACGCCGCGACGACGTCCTCCTCAAGGTCAGCTCCGGCGCCGATATGCGCAAATCGATAAAAGGCTATAACCTCGAATTGCTCAACGTCCTGCTCGCTCTCGTCTCGGCAATCATCATCGTTTGTTACCTGATGTACGCGTTGGACCCCGAGACCAAAGTAAAGCTCGGTACTTACCGCCTCTATTATACCGGCGTATTCGTACTCGCAGGACTTATGCGCTACCTGCAGCTGATCTACGTCGCCGCAGATTCCGGCTCGCCTACCAAGATCCTCTATAAAGACCGCTTCATCCAGATCACCCTTCTCCTATGGATCGCGAGTTTCGTGGTCCTCCTTTATTGCAAGAATGTACCGATTTTTAATATTTTAAGGAACATCCTGGATTCTAAATAATTGTTCATGCCCTCTGTTCTTTTGCTGGGCGCCAGCTCCGACATGGCTACCGCCCTGGCCCGTAAATTCGCTTCTGCAGGACACGACGTACAACTGGCGGCAAGGAACGCCCACCGGCTGGAACCTCTCCGCTCCGATCTGACCATCCGCTATGGGATAACGGCTACCCCCCTCGAGTTCGACGCCCGCAATTTTGCCGGCCACGCCGCCTTCTGGGATAGCCTGGCCGTAAAACCCGATATTACCATCTGCGTATTCGGCTACCTCGGGGATGAAAGCGTGGCCGAAGGCGACTGGAAGGAATGCCTGAACATCCTCGAAGTGAACTATGTCGGTGCCGTCTCCATTCTCAACATCGTCGCCAATGACTATATCGCCCGCGGCAAAGGGACCATCGTCGGTATCAGTTCGGTCGCCGGCGAACGGGGCCGCCAAAGCAACTACCTCTACGGCAGCGCAAAAGCGGGATTCACCGCCTATCTCTCCGGTCTCCGCAACCGCCTCTTCCATCACGGACTGCATGTCCTCTCCATCCAGCCCGGCTTCGTTTATACCCGGATGACGGAAGGCCTGACCCTCCCACCGCTGCTGACGGCAACACCCGAACAGGTCGCCTCCGCCGTCAGCAAAGCGATCGACAAAAAGAAGAATGTTGTTTATGTCAAATGGTTCTGGCGCTGGATCATGCTGATCATAAAAAGCATCCCCGAATTCCTGTTTAAAAAACTGAAGCTGTGAGTCAACGCATCGCCTTCTTCGATTTCGACGGCACGATCACCACAAAGGATACCCTGCTGGAGTTCATTCGCTTCTGCAAAGGCAACGCCCGCTTCAACCTCGGATTCCTGCTGAACAGCCCCTGGCTCATAGCCATGAAGCTAAAGCTCATCTCCAATCAAAAAGCCAAGGAACGCATCCTCACCCACTTCTTCGGAAAACAACCAGTAGCGAAATTCAAACAACAATGCGAGGCGTTTTCCAACGAGGCCCTGCCCAGCCTCATCCGGCCAAAAGCCCTCACGGAATTCAACCGCCTCCGCGAAGCCGGCGCGACGATCGTCATCGTCAGCGCCTCGCCCGAAGACTGGATAGAACACTGGGCAGCCCAACAGGGCGCCGAGCTCATCGCCACCCGCCTCGCAATACGCACCGACGCCAAAGGCTCGCAAAGGCTCACGGGCCGCATCGAAGGCGCCAACTGCCACGGCGAAGAAAAGGTCAACAGGATCCGTCAACGATTTGCACTGCCTGAATACAAGGAAATTTATGCTTACGGCGATACCGGTGGCGACAAACCCATGCTGCAACTGGGTACGGCCTCTTTCTTTAAGCCCTTCCGTTAAAAAAGGCAACTATGGACTTTGTAATTGTAGGCCTCCAGGCCTGGTATTTTGAATTGGGAAGCAATTGTAAAAACATTGCCCTCGAGCTTGCCAAACAGCACCGGGTCCTGTATATCAATATGCCCCTCGACCGGCGGACCATTCTCCAGAAAAAACAGGACCCCCATATCGCAAAACATCTCGGGCTGGTAAAGCAAAGCCGCCCCGAGATCGTCCAGCTCGGCCCCAATCTCTGGAACTATTCCCCCATCCGCGTGATCGAATCCATCAGCTGGCTGCCGTTCCCCTTCCTGTTCGACATCTTCAACCGGATCAACAACCGCCGGCTCGCGGCCGATATCCGCCAGGCCGTGGAAATCGTCGGGTTCAAAGACTATATCCTCTTCAACGACAACGATATTTTCCGCTCTTTCTACCTGAAGGAACTCCTCAAACCAAAGCTCTATATCTATTATAGCCGCGACAATCTCCTGGCCGTCCCCTACTGGCGCAAACACGGCAGGACCTTCGAGCCTCTGCACATCGCAAAGGCCGATATCGGCGTCGCCAATTCCATCTACCTCTCGGATTATCTGAAGAAATACAACCCCAACAGCTACTATATCGGCCAGGGCTGCTCCCTCTCGGTCTTCAACCCCGATGGATCCTATCCCATCCCGGAGGACCTGCAGGACATCCCCCATCCCATCATCGGCTATGTCGGCGCCATCGTCAGCCTCCGCATCGATATCCGCATCCTGCTCGAAATAGCCCGGTCACGCCCGGACTGGCATATCGTAATGGTTGGACCCGAAGACGAATTCTTTGCCGCCAGCGAGCTCCACGAGCTGCCAAATGTCCACTTCCTCGGCAGAAAGGACCTCTCCACCCTGCCCGCCTATATCGCTCACTGCGACGTCTGCATAAACCCACAGCTCATAAACGACATGACGATCGGTAACTACCCTTTGAAGATCGATGAATACCTGGCCATGGGAAAACCGGTCGTGGCAACCCGCACCGTCACCATGAAGCTCTTTGAGGACCATGTATGGCTCGCCGACAAGCCGGAGGACTACGTGCCGCTGATTGAAAGAGCACTGGCGAAAGACAACGCCGGCCTCCGGGAAAAAAGGATCCGGTTCGCCAACGAACATACCTGGGAGAACTGCATCAGCGAACTGTATCGCATCATCTCAAACCATCCGACCCATGAATAGCGCCCGGGAAAAAAAGATCCTCGCCGCGATCCTCACCCTTGGATTCCTGCTCCGGGTGTATCTCTGCTTCTTTACCCATCTACCCCATTTGCACCGCGACACCCGGGAATATTACAAACAGGCGGAAACACTTCTCGCGGGAGGCTATACCAACTTCTTCCCGAACGGCTATCCCATGATCATGGCCTTCGCAAAGCTCATCGCTGGGACAGCCAGCCACACGCTCCTGCTCTGGATCAATATCGCCTTCTCTACCCTGACCGTCTGGTTCGCCTGGGACATCGCAAAACGGGTCTTCCCAAATCCCTTGGTAGCCCCGGTTGCCGCAGCCCTTGTCGCCGTCTTCCCCTCCCAGCTCAACTTTGTCCGTTGGCTGACTTCGGAAGTCCCTACCCTCTTTTTCCTTCTCGGCGCCTATTTCTTCTATTACAGGAAACAGTACGCCCGTAGCGGCATCTTCTTCGCTCTGGGGATCTTTGTGCGGACCAATATCGCCCCCGTTCCCATCCTGTTGCTGATCATCAAAGCCATCCGCGACAAAAAAGTACCCTGGCGGCTGGCGGCCGGAACCGTTGCCCCCCTCCTGCTGATCGGATTTTACTGCTTCCTGAAAACCGGCGAGTTTTCCGTTGCCGGTAATAACCAGATCAATATTCTCTATGCCGTCACCGCAAAGGGCGACTCCGTCGACTTCGCCCTAAACCGCAAACACCCCGAGATAAACACAAGCGGCAAGGCGATGAAGATGTATGTAGATCATATGGTCAGCGAACCCGGCGAATTCATCCAACAGAAATGGGCCAACTATTGGGAGCTCTGGGGATTCTATCCCACCTCCGCCCGGGGTACCCGCGGAACCGGCTCGAGACTGCTGCTGGGCGCCGGTAATTTTTTTATGGTGGTATTCGGGCTCATCGGCTGGTGGCTTCACCGCCGCTCACTCGCCGCCAACCTGCTGATGCTGCCCTTTGTTACCGTTACCGCAATCCATGTGCTCCTGTTCGCCCTCACGAGATATACCTACCCCGTTGAACCTTTCATGATCCTGCTGGCCGCCGCAGGCATAGTAAAGCTGGTAAAGAAGCCGCAAAAGCAAAAGGCCATCCCCGGGGGAGACGGCCTTTCACATAAGCTGTGAGACGAGATTTATTGTTTCATTAACTTGATCTGTTGGGTCTGATGATCTCCATACGTCGCATGGATGATGTACAGGCCTGCCGCCAGGTGCGAGACATCGATGGTCACTGTGGAGGTGCCCGGCAGCTTGCTGAACTGCTGTCCCTTGACCGGTTTCCCGTTGATATCGAAGATCCGCAGCTCGACCGTTCCAGAACCATCACCCGTCATATTCAGGGTCGTCTGGTCATGCGCCGGGTTCGGATAGAGGAAGAATTTCGCACTCGAATCCTTGCCGCCACGCGTATCGCTCATCACGGTCACCTTCACCGTTGCGCTGGCCGTGTCCCCCTTCTGATTGGTTACCGTCAGCCGGAACGTGTACAGGCCCGCAACAAGGTTGGTCGCATCCGTAACGGCATCCCCAGGTGATGCCAGCGTCATGCCTTCCGGACCACCCACCTGCTCCCAGCGGTAGTTCGCGATCGACCCGCCGGCATCCGACGAACGGCTGCCGTTCAGTTGCACCGTACTTGCCGGAAGCGCAATGATCGTATCCTTACCCGCATCCGCGATAAGACTCGGATCGCCGGAACCGATAGAATTCGGAGCATTGATCGTGATCGTTACCTCGGCCTGCGTAGTAGCTCCATTGTTATCCTTGACAACCAGTACGAAGACATAGGTTCCCACCTGCAGCCCATGGATGGTCGGGGTCGCCGTATTGGAATTGGCGATGGTCACCCCACCCTTACCCGACAACTGATACCAGCTGTAGGATACGATCGCTCCATCCGGATCGAACGATGCCGAACCATTCAGGATGATCGTTGTATCGCTGCCCGTCAGGTTGAACGTCTGATCCGGTCCGGGATTGGCGACCGGCGGAATATTCACGGCCGGTCGAACAACATTCACCGTAACCTGGTCGGTTGCAGTCTTTCCGTTATTATCGGTAGCGCTCAATTTGAAGACATAGACCCCAGCTTCCAACCCGGTCATCGTACAGCTGAGGCTGTTGGGAGTCGTAATGGTGGCCACAGACGGACCGCTCGCCTGGTACCAGGTCGTCGATGCGATCGTTGCCCCGGGAGCCGGTATCGCCGAGCCTTGGAGGGTCGCCGCACTGGCAGGGACGAAAATAGTTACATCGTTGCCCGCATTCACCGAAGGCGGGGTCTGCGGATAGGATACCGTCAGATTCACCGTCGTCGAAGCCAGCTGGCCATGATTGTCGACGACCGTCAACTCGAAGGTATAAACGCCCCCCATTGTCAGGTTGGATACACTCGTGTTCAGGCTCGTCGGCGACTGGATCTTCGCAAGTGTCGGCCCTTCGGTCTGACTCCACTGGATCGTGGCGATGGTCGCACCGTTCGTGCCGCTGGCCGTACCGGCCAGGGTCGAGGTGGTCGTCGGCAGCGTGATGGACGTAGCCGTCGCACTGACCGTCGGCGGAGTCACCGGTACTACGGCGGGATTCACCGTAATCGATACATAGTCGCTCGCGGTCTGGCCATTATTATCCTTGGCGACAAGCAGGAAAACATAGCCACCCTGGACGAGGCCCGATGCCGTCGCAGTCAGCGAAGTGCTCGGCGTGATCGCGGCCGTAGACGGTCCCCCGATCTGCGACCAGCTGACCGACACGATCGTTGCACCGCCATTGGCCGTTGCCGTACCCGTCAGCGTGACGGAGCTCGTCGGCAAGGTAATGGTCTGCGCACTGCCCGCATCCACCGTCGGCGGAGTCGCATCTGCCGGGTCTACCTCGACCGTGACAGAAGAGGATGCCGTCTGGCCCTGGTCATCCTGTGCATTCAGGGTGAACGTATAGGAGCCCTGTACCAGGTTGGACACCGTCGGGGTTAGGCTCGTTCCGCCGCTGATCGACGCCGCGGCCGGACCACTTGCCTGGTACCATTGTGTTGCAACAATGGTCCCACCGTCATTGGCCGTAGCCGTACCCGAAAGACTGGTGCTATTGGAAGGCAATTTGATCTTTTTGTTGCTGCCCGCATTCACCGACGGCGGATTCTTCTTCGCAGGGTTCACCGTCACCGTCACGTAATCGGACGAAGATTGACCCTTGCTGTCAGTAACGCTGAGTAAGAAGACATAAACACCCTGTTGGAGGTTCGATGCCGTTGTACTCAGTTGGCCGGCAGCCGCGATCGTAGCCGTGCTCGGCCCGCCGATCTGCGACCAGGTCGTGGACGCAACCGTCGCCCCGCCATTGGCCGTACCGGTACCGGTCAGGGTCACCGAATTCGTCGGCAGGGTGATCGTTTGAGCAGAACCCGCATCCACCGTCGGCGGAACCGCTGGCGCCGGATTGACGGTCACCGTCATATAATCGGAGGAAGCCTGACCATTATTATCGGAAGCACTGAGCTGGAATACATAGACGCCCTGCTGGAGGTTCGACACGGTCGTGCTCAGCTGGCCGGCCGACGCGATCGTAGCCGTGGCCGGACCACCGATCTGCGACCATTTGGTGACGGCGATCGTCGCACCGCCATTACCGGTTGCCGTACCCGTCAGGGTCACGGAATTCGTCGGCAAAGTGATCGTTTGGGCAGTACCCGCATCCACCGTCGGCGGCGTATAGCTCGGCGGCGGAGTAGCGGCATCAACCGTAACAGTAACCGATGCCGTAGCCGACTGGCCCTTGCTGTCCGTTACAGTCAGCAGGAACGTATAGGTTCCCTGAACCAGGTTGGACACCGCTGTCGACAGTCCCGAAGGCGTAGCGATCGTCGCCGTGGAAGGTCCGCTCTTCTGGGTCCAGGTGGTGACGGAGATCGTCGCACCGTTATTACCGGTAGCCGTACCCGTCAACGTCGCCGTGTTCGTCGGCAGGGTGATCGTCTGGGCGCTGCCCGCATTCACCGTCGGCGGAACCGCCGGCGCGGCGTTGACCGTGATCGTCACCGTAGCCGTAGCCGTCTGACCCTTGCTGTCCGTCGCGGTCAGCAGGAATGTATAACTACCCTGTACAAGATTGGATACGCTGGTCGTCAGCGCCGAAGGCGTAGCGATCGCCGCCGTGGAAGGCCCACTCTTTTGCGTCCATGTGGTAGTGGCGATCGTCGCCCCGCCATTGCCGGTGGCCGTACCCGTCAGGGTCACCGAATTCGTCGGTAAAGTGATCGTCTGGGCGCTGCCCGCATCTACCGTCGGCGGAGCCGCAGGCGCCGGATTGACCGTGATCGTAACATTGGCCGAAGCATTCTGGCCCTTGCTGTCATTAGCAGTTAGCGTGAACGTATACGTCCCTTGAATAAGATTCGAAACAGTGCTGGAGAGACTGCCGGGAGCTGCGATAGTCGCCGTGCTGGGACCACCCGTTTGGGTCCACTTTGTCGAGGCGATCGTCGCGCCGCCATTGGCGGTGGCCGTACCCGTCAGGGTCGCCGAATTCGTCGGCAGGGTGACCGTCTGGGCGCTACCCGCATCCACCGTCGGCGGAACGGCCGGCGCCGGATTGACCGTGATCGTCACATTGGACGAAGCGCTCTGACCCTTGCTGTCATTAGCCGACAGCGTGAAAGTATAAGTCCCCTGTATAAGATTCGAAACGGAAGTGGCGAGACTGCCGGCAGCACCGATCGTCGCTGTATTGGGACCACTCGCCTGGGTCCACTGCGTCGTAGCGATCGTCGCGCCGCCATTACCGGTAGCCGTACCCGTCAGCGTCACGGAATTAGTCGGCAACGTAATGGTCTGGGCGCTGCCCGCACTGACCGTGGGCGGAGGCGCAGGCACCGCGGCATTCACGGTCACCGTCACGGTGGACGATGCCGTCTGCCCATTATTATCCGTTGCGGAAAGCCGGAAAGTATACGTGCCCTGCTGCAATGCACTCACCACCGTCACCAGGTTCCCCACCGAGACGATCGTCGCAGTGGAAGGCCCGTTCACCTGTGTCCAGGTCGTGGTCGCGATCGTAGCCCCATTGGTCCCCGTCGCCGTACCCGTCAGCGTCGCAAGGCTTATCGGCAACGTAATGGTCTGGGCAGAGCCCGCGCTGACCGTCGGAGGAGTCTGGACGGGAACGGCTGGATTGACGATTACCGTCTCAGTGGCAGTATTCGTCGCCCCAAGATTGTCTGTTACCGTTAAAGAAAAGATATAGGTACCCGCAACCAGGTTCTTGACGGTCGTGGTCGCCGCCGTAGGCGTGGTGATCGTTGCCGAATTGGGCCCTGAAGTCTGCTGCCACGCATAAGATGCGATCGTGCCGTCCGGATCACTCGAAGCCGATCCATCCAGCGTCGTGGAATTCACCGGCAACGTAATCGTCACCGATGACACCGGCTTGGACACCGGCGGCTTGTTCGTTATGCTGCCGTTGACGACAACCGTGACCTGCGAGGTCGATGTCCGCCAGTTGTTATCGGTCACCTTCAGCTGGAACACATACGTGCCGGACACCAGGTTGTTCAGCTTCGTCGTAGACCCCGAAGGCAGCGTGATCAACGCCGCAGAAGGACCCGACACCTGCGTCCACAACCAATAATTGATATAAGTACTCGAGTTGGCCGTCGTAGCCGTCCCGGTAAGGGTCGTCGTCGACGTGTTGATATTCTGATTTTGCCCCGCATTGGCCGTTGGTGCCGCCGCATTGGGAATCGGCTGTTCACTACAGGGCGACCCGCTGGGATTCAATATACACCAGGGCGAAGACGTCGACGAGGTCTTGGTCAGGCTGAACGGATTCACCGCCGTGATCCACGGTACGTCCCAGGAATTCGCATATAAGGCCTGGATATCCGTATTGCCCATCACCCCATTACCCAATACCCCGCCCTTGTTACGACCCCAGCTGTAAAGCTGGCCATTGGCATCCTCGGCATAAGCATAGAAGGCATCGGCCGGCTCCGCAAAGACATTGGTGAAATTATTGATGCCCGGCCCTACCTGCACAGGCTTGGGAACTATCAATTCACCCACACCCCAGTCCCAGCCATAAGGAGAAAGCTGGCCGGAATTGTTCTTATAGGTATTAAAATTGGTCTCCTGGCCGTTGCCAAGGGTTCCCATCACATTATCTCCCCAGGCCCACAATGTACCGTCGGCCAGGATGGCGTAAGAGCTTTCGTTATTGACCGCAATTTGTGTTACCGGCTGGCTGAAGCCCAGCGCAGAATTCAGCGCAACCGGCGAATAACCCGACTGCGAAGTCGCCCCGAGCCCAAGCATACTGCCATAAACACCCCACCCATACAGCTGACCATTGGTCAACAACGCATAACTGGTCTGTGCGCCACCTACAATATCTTTGGCCGGGCTGGGTAATTTTATCTGTACCGGTGACGTAACATTAGGATTGCTGGTTCCCTGACCAAGCTCCCAGGGCGTAGCATAAGCATTCCCCCCACCCCAGGTCCAGACATTTCCGTTAGCATCCAGCGCTACCCCTACCAGCTGCATAACCGCCTTCTTGATCACAACGCCCGCAGGGAACAGGACCTGCTGAGGCCGGCTCACATTGCCGCCACCCGAAGAGCCATTCCCACTGTTACCTCCGGCTGTCGAACCCCAGATCCAGACCGTTCCATCACCCTTCACCGCCGTGCTAAGATATCCCGAGTTGCTGCAACCGGTGTTAACCCACACTATATTATTGAAAGGATTACCATTAATATCGGTCGTGATCTTCGTCGGCTGCGATACCGTACCTCCTATCGACCCGTTCCCGACCTGGCCATAAGAATTGTCACCCCAGAAGTAGGCGTTGCCCGCGTTGTCGATAAGCCCAAAGTGGTGCAGGTTCGCACTCACCTGCGTAACGACCGAAGGCTGCCCTCCCACTAACGACGGAATCCCCTGGGCCACATCGTAGATCTTGTTTGTGGCCGTGGGCATGATGAAACAGTTGTATTCCCCCGGAAATACGATGTATTTCGGCGTTTGGGAATAAGAATATTGAGTGAGGAAAGAAAAAAGCGTAGAGAGAATGAGGGTCAGAATTAAAGGTAAATTTCTGGCTTTCATGATTTGGATTTTAGCATTTCAATAAACACACAACAATGGATCGGTCTCGGTTTTTGCTTTGATCAAACTAGATTACCCATTACCATAGGATAGGCCCAACTGTGATTACAAGGATGCGATCAAAGAAAATCTGCTTTTAATAGTCCGGGTTGCTTGGACAAGATTCATGCCAAAAAGAGGTAATATCTGGAGGGATTTTCAAGGTTTAGGGTATGCATTTACCTTTATTTATTGTGCAAAATTCAACCTATTGACGGGCAATAAAGTATATAAAAAAAAGTTATTAGAAAGGAAATGTGGGGAATACCCGGAAACAGTTCGAAAAGATCAATCTTTTGCCGTAAGTTTGTGCCCATACTCCGGGACGCCAGATCAAATAACATTTACAGTTGAAAAAACACTTCTCCTCTTACTGGATCCGTTCGGCGTTTTTTACTATTCTTCAGCGGTTTTCCGTAACACTCTTCGGCCTGATCAATTTTGTCGTCCTTATTCGGTCGCTTTCACACGACCAGATGGGCGCCTGGGCTCTCTTCCTCGCCATCACCACCGTGTTCGAAACCACCAAGACCAGCCTCCTCAAGAATGCCCATATACGCTACGTTAGTAGCACAGACGAATCGACGGAGAAAACAACCATCGCCTCCTCTTCTTTATTAATTAACGCTTCCATCAGCATCATATTCATTATTCTGATCGCGTTTTTTTCGGGTATTCTTGGCTCCTGGCTTCACGCCGGCCCCGATCTCGTCCTCTCCCTGAAATGGTTCATCCCGGGTCTCGTCTGCATGATCTTCTTTTCCCACATGGAAGCCATCCAGCAATCCCATCTGGACTTCAAAGGGGTATTCGCCGGGTACTTCGTCCGCCAGGTCCTTTTCTTCGCCCTCATCCTAACCACCTGGCTGCTCCACATCCCCTTTTCCGTGCCCTGGCTGGCCGTCTATCAGTCCATCAGCATCGCCGTGGGCGCCCTCGTCATTACCGGCTATAGCCGCAAATACATCGTGGGCCGCTTCGACCCGACCAAAATCTGGATCAAAAAGATATTGGGGTATGGCGGTTATATCTTCGCTGGTGGCCTCGTCAGCAACATCTTCGCCAATGTCGACCAGTTCATGGTGGCAACTTTCAAGCTCACCAACGCCTGGGTCGCCAACTATAATACCGCTTTCCGGCTCAACCAGGTCGTGGACATCCCTTCCTACGCCGCCGCCGAGGTCATCTTCCCAAAGGTCTCCAAGGCCTCCGTACAGGAAGGCCCCGGTAAGGTCCGCTACCTCTACGAAAAAATGGTAGCCATCCTTCTCTCCTTCACGATCCCCACGGCCATAATCGTCATCTGCTTCCCCAAACTCGTGATCTTCCTCATCGCCGGGAAGAACAACTACGCCGAAGCCGCCCCCATCCTACAGCTGTATATGGTCGCCGGTCTCCTCCGCCCCATGCAGCACCAGGGAGCAAACCTTCTCAACTCCATTGGGAAAACCCGCCTCTGCTTTATAATAAACGCCGTTTCGCTCGGAGTTTACCTGATAATTAATTATATTTGTTTATCCATGATCGGGTCCTACGGGTCAGCCGTAGCAACAATGATCACTTCCCTGTTAGGAGCCATTTGCTGGTATTTTATTATTAAGAAAGAGATCGGCGCCGTACTGCCAACGATTGCACGCCACATCATCGGGTACTACAAATTCTTCTTCAATTATGGGAAAAGTGTTCTTGCGGCTCAGCCATCTCGTAAATAAAAGCTATTGAAACGGATGAGAATCGCGCATTTGATCCTGACGCATAAGAATCCTCAACAGTTGGAACGTCTCATAATGGCGCTGGACCACCCGGCCTTCGACTTCTATATACACGTCGATAAGAAGGTCGACCAGAACCCGTTCAACTACCTTGCTCAAAGGAAGAACGTCTTTTTCATCGAGGACCGCACCCGCATCTACTGGGCCGGCTATGGCACGATCCAGGCCACACTCAACGGGTTCAAACAGATCCTGCCGAAAGGGTATGATTACATCAACGTAACCTCCGGCCAGGATTTCCCCCTCCAATCCCCCGATCACATCTACCGGTATATCGCCGAACGCAAAGGCCTCGAGTTCATCACCTGCGAATCCATCGAAGACCAGTGGCGCGATGCAGCCCCCCGCGTCAAAAAATACCATCTTATCAATTGGCGCATCCCCGGCAAGCACCGCCTCGAAAACCTGGCAAGCTCCATGGTCGAGAATCGGCTCCTGCCTCCGCGCAAGTCCCCGCTGGACTATACCAGCGTCGGCCGGTCAAACTGGTTCACCCTCACCTCGCCCGCCGTTCAATACGTCCAGGATTTCCTGAAACACCATCCGGAGGTGGTCCGCTATTTCAAACTCTGCTGGGGCGCCGATGAATTCATCTTCGCAAGCGTACTCTACAACTCCCCCTTCAGGGACCGAATCCGTGAAAGTCTCGTCTACGTCGACTGGACCGGCCAAAAGGACGGGCACCCACGCATCCTCAACGTGGGCGACTACGACAAAATGAAAGCCTCGGGAAAATTGTTCGGCAGGAAGTTCGACGCGGATACCGACTACCGCGTCCTCGAAATGCTCGAAGAATCCATTATGGCCGAAAGATCTTCTCCTCGTATACTTTAGCGAACGCCTCGGCCCACTTATCCCAGTTTAGCGAATCCTCATACCGGTCCCGGCTCGAGACGACCAGCGCCCGGTATCTCTCCTTGTCGGTGAATATCTCCGCTATCACATCGGCATAATCATCCCCGCCCGCATTATACGGCAGACAATACCCGTTGATCCCATCCCTGACCACATACGACACGCCGCCCGTGTCGGTTGTAATGGCCGGCACCCCATAAGCATTCGACTCACAGGCAACCATCAATGAACAGTCGGCCCTCGTAGGCAACAACAGAAAATGAACCGACGACAAAAGCCTGACGAACCGGTCATGATCCTCCTCCTTATTCTTGTTCAAAAAGGGGATCACCGTCATGTCGGGATCCCGGAACTCCGGCGGCGGCACCACCCCGCAAACGATCAATTCCGCATTTACACCCTTCCTCTTTAACGCCTGCAAGGTCTCGAAGGCAAGCTTCCCACCCTTCCGCTCCCACTCCACCGCGAGATACAACAGGGTCAATCGGGTATTCTTCTCCTTCTCGAAAATAGACGCCCGCTCCGGCATGTCATCCATATTGGCTCCCATCGTCGCCAGAACGATCCGGTCCGCCGGTATCCCATAGTCGTTCACCGCCGAGTCGGCCGCCCACACCGAAGGGAACATGATCGCCGTGCTCTTTTCCAGCGAACGCTTCTCCACCAGTTCCGCCTCCCAGCGCGAATAATGACTGATCTTTCCAAACTCGTTCTTGTAATTCTCACATAACAGCCGGAACGTGGCATCCGCCACATTGATCACCGGGATCTTGCTGTCCAGATACGCCAGACCGGTAGAAGAGGCCGGAGCAACGATACAATCATATTGCTTGCCCTTCATCCGGCGCCGGTAGACCCGCCGGGCATACCAGCAGCTCAGCAAACTGTACTTGGTCGCATACTCCTTCCCCGACAGCATCCTCGTACCCTTTGCGATCGCCCGCAGAGTCTTATCCAGCCACCTGGGGAAGAGTACCGGCCCCAGAAAATCCACGTCCCCGATATTCTTGATCAGCGATTGCCCGAGATAATAAGTCGTTCCACTCCACGATCGCTTGTCCAGCGGATCATTGATGGTGAGATATGCGATCTTGATACGTTTCAATCTTATTTCTTGTTGTAGTCCCCCACCGCCGGGTTGGTCACCTCGGTCTTGGTGTGAACCGTATGAATAAACGTCTTATTGGCCTTGCGCAAATGTAACAGGGTCCCAAACATGATGAATACCGCACGCGGCAGCTTTAACAGCGCATTGAACAGATCCCTGTTCACAAGCGACCTGGGGACCCCCATCATCATTGCCAGCAGGAAGATCAGTAGCAGTCCTCCCGACGCGATCACCCAAAAGAGGGCCGGGTCCATGAAGAAACTGAGTGCGACAAGCAATGGCAGCAATACGAATAAGAACGACCGGGGTGGAACAAAATTATGAAGAATGCCGAGATTGAAATAGTTGAAATTGCCCCGAAACAACCGGCTCAGCGACGGCAAAAAGTACCGCTTCAGATACTGATGCTGGCTCGATACCCACCGCTTCCGCTGATCGCCGAACGCCTTGGAATTGCCGATCTTCTCGTCATACACCAGCGCATCGTCGAGGTACCTGATGGAATGGCCGCGCTCCACTACCTTCAGCTGAAGGATCTTGTCAAAGCCGCCCGTCGCATCTATCTCCCCCATGATCTGACGCATCTCGGCATAGTCGAACGCCATCCCCGACCCGATCACCGAAGAAGACAAACCCAGCGCATTCGAACCCTTCCGGAATACGTGATTCCCGATGGCCTCACTGCACGCATCCAGGATGGCGAAAGGACTGTCCAGGTTCTTCGCCACACGCTTCCCCTGCACCGCCCTCTTCCCGGCGGCAAACTCGCCGTCGATCTTCCGGAGAAAATCCTCCTCCAGCATATTGTCCGCATCACAGATAAGAACGATATCATGCGGCTTCCGGATCCGGGAAAAAGCCGCATTCAGCGACTTGGCCTTGGTGCTCTTCTCGAACACTACCTCGACCACCTCCACCGGCAGCTGCCGCAACTGCTCCAAAGTCTCGGGTTGGAAACCGTCCGCGAGGATATAGACGGTATACAGCTCCTTTGGGTAATTCAGCGCGAGCAGGTTCCGCGCCGTCGAAAGGATGATCCCGTCCTCCTTGTACGCCGCCACCATTACCGCAATGTTATTTTTTGCCATGCCCGTGGGATTCGAAGGCTTCACACGCCTTAGCCGCCCGGCCAGCGACAACAAAAAAAGATACAATACGGAGAACGCCAGGAACACGAAAAGAAGAAGATAAAAGAGATGGGCGATTTTTTCTAAAAATGACACTTACTTATATAATTTTATGCGGCCAACGCGTTCTGACCGCTCAAATTTAATACAAAAAAATTGGACATGCATTTGTGGGAATCGATTTTCTACGTCTCTTGTGGACTGGTCTTTTATAACTACGCGGGCTATGCTATTATTGCCTATATCCTCAATAAACTCACCGGCACCAGGCAAACCATCCAAGCGGATCCGGGCTTTCACCCAACAGTGGCCTTCATCGTGGCGGCATACAACGAACAGGATGTTATCAAACAAAAGATAGTCAACTCGTTAGAACTGGAGTATCCGCGGGACCGCATCGAATTCCTGTTCGTCACCGACGGCTCATCCGATCGCACGCCGGAGATCATCGCCCACTCTCCCGGTATCCGCCTCCTGCATCGCCCCGAACGAGGCGGAAAATCCGCAGCCCTCAACCGGGCCGTCGACCTCGCAACGCAGGACATCATCATCGCCAGCGACGCCAACACCTTACTCAATAAGGACGCCGTAAAGAACATCGTTCGCCACTACCGTTCCGCCGACACCGGCGGCGTGGCAGGCGAAAAAAAGGTCCTCTCCACAGCCGCGGGAGCCAAAGACGTAGGCGAAGGCGAAGGACTATACTGGAAATATGAATCCGCCCTCAAAAAGCTCGACGCCGATTTCTATTCCGTGGTCGGCGCCGCCGGCGAGCTTTTCTCTTTGAGAAGAGAGCTCTACCAACCCCTTTCCGATAATGTCGTCCTCGACGACTTCGTACTCAGCCTGCAGGTGACGCAAAAAGGATACCGAGTACGTTACGAGCCCGACGCCTATGCCATGGAGCTCCCCTCCTTTTCCATGAAAGACGAACAAAAAAGAAAGATCCGCATCGCCGCCGGCGGATTCCAGGCCATCGGTATGCTCGGCCCCCTCCTCGCCTTCTGGAAACATCCCCGCCTCACCTTTCTCTATGTCTCCCACCGCGTTCTCCGCTGGACCCTCAGCCCCCTCTGCCTCATTCTCGCACTCCTGTCCAATGCCTTCCTGCTCCCAGCCGGCCCGGGGTACATCGCGCTCTTCGTCGCCCAGCTAGCCTTTTATGCCCTTTCATTCCTGGCCTGGCTCTCCCCGGCCATCCGCCGCATCAAGCCCGCAAAGCTGGCATATTATTTTACATTTATGAATCTATCGGTCATTCTGGGATTTTTCCGCTTCCTTCGGGGTCGCCAATCCGCAACCTGGGAAAAAGCCCGGCGAACCCTCGAGACCGCACCCGGGGATTAAATCGCACCCCTCGGAAAGCCAAAAACTTGCAACACCCGAAATACGTTATTATATTTACAACCACATTCGTGCAACCGCCGGTTGCAATTCCATCCAACTTCCTATCTGCATGTTATTCAATTATTTATAATCGTATCTTAAAGTTAAATGGATTTACTGTATTATATCCGGATCGTACTCAAGAGAAAATGGATTATCATCGGAGTAGCCCTTATCGCCGGCGTCGTAGCCTGGTACTTCATGCGCAATGAACCCAAAAGCTACAAATCGGTGACCCAAATCTCCACCGGCTTCACGATTTCTGACGAGATCAGGGTAAGCGGCGAATTCTCCCTCTATGACGCCGAGGTCAAGTTCAACAATGCCATCGCAACCTTCCAGTCGCCCATCGTCGTCAATTTGCTCTCTTATACCCTGATCCTTCACGACCTGGAGAATCCCAACCCGTTCAAGGTCCTGAAATCCGAAGTACGGAACAAACCGCTATACCAGTCCGTCAACCAGGACCAGGCCCGAAAGGACTTCGCCGACAAGCTGGAGACCGTCACCATGCTCAGCTCCTACAACCCCGACGAAAAGAAATTGCTGGAATTCCTGGCCCTCTACGGCTATGATTACAAATCGCTCACCAAGGCCCTGAACGTGTCGCGCCTCCAGGGTACCGACTATATCCAGATCGAGTTCCAGTCCGGCAACCCCGAGCTCTCGGCCTTTGTCGTCAACACCCTTTTCCAGCAGTTCCTCCGTTATTATAACATCACCCGCGGCCACCGGTCCCAGGAAGGTATCGACACCCTCCGCAGCCTGATGGAAAGAAAAAAAGCGGAACTGGACGCCAAAAACGCCTTGCTGAGGGGAGAAGCTCCCGTAGGCGCCGCGGCCGACTCCCGCAAGCTCGCAGAACTGAACAATCTCGACCGCGCCCTCACTGACGAGAAAGCCCGCCAGGTTAACCTTTATTCAAATTTAAGGAAGGTCAACCAACGCCTGACCAATATGGGCGTCGAAGCCGGCACACCGGCTCAGCAGACCGTCACACCCTCGGACAACACCAACAGCGAGGTACTAATGCTCCGCAATGCGATGAGGGACGCCTACATGGCCTACATCAACAGCGGCTCCAGCGATAAAAACCTGCTCAACAAGTATAACCAGCTCAAAACCGAGTACCAGAACAAGATCATTAATTCCAGCCCGAATACCTATAAGGCGCCCGACGGCACCACAAAGATCGACGACCCGGCCGCAAAGAAAGCCGATCTGCTCCAGCAGAAGAACGACCTCGATTTCGATATCCAGGAAAGCATTCGCTATATCGACTCGCTTCAGATCCGCATCGCCGGCCTCCGCAGCGGCTCGGCCGCCGACGCTTCCAGGGAAGTAGCCGTCGAAACCCTCATGAAGGACGCCGACCAGGCAAACAAAGACTATCTCGAGGTCAAAAAACGATACAATGACGCCATCGACATGACCACCTCTTCGCTTAACAATTTCCGTCAGGTCGTCATGGGCCAGCCTGCTATCGCTCCCGAACCATCGAAAAAAGTGCTCATCGTAGCGCTCGCCGCCTTTGGCTCCGCGATCACGGCCATACTCATCATCCTGGTAACGGCCTACCTCGATTCCTCCGTAAAAACGCCACGCCTCTTCGAACGCACGGTAAACCTGAAACTGATCAGTATGATCAACTTCATGAACCTCAAGCAAAAAAGCCTTAACGAGCTGGTTACCAGCCTCGACCCGACATACGACGCAAAGGACAAGCAACGGCACAACGTCTTCCGCGAATCCCTTCGTAAGCTGAGATACGAGATCGAAAAAAGCGGGAAAAAGATCTTCATGTTCACCAGCACGAAAAAAGGCCAGGGAAAGACGACCATCATCCAGGCACTCGCCTACAGCATGAGCATGAGCAAGAAGAAGATCCTCATCATCGACACCAACTTCTGCAACAACGACCTGACCGTTGCCTTCGAAGCACCCCGCATTTTGGAGAAAATTGTCCCCAATGACCGCAACGACGAAAGCCTGGCCGAGCAGATCCGGAACCTTTCCAAGGACATCGGTGTCGATACCGTCTTTATCATCGGCGCGGAAGGCGGCGACTATACACCCTCCGAGATCCTCCCCCGCAAGCACCTCCTCCAGCATCTCAGGAGCCTTGCCAATGACTACGACTTCATCTTCCTGGAAGGCCCCCCACTCAACGACTTCTCCGATAGCCGCGAATTGGCACAATATGTGGATGGGGTGATTGGTATCTTCGCTGCCGATCAAAGCATAAAGCAGATCGACAGGGAATCCCTTGAATTCTTCCATGAGCTGAACGGGAAATTCAGTGGCGCCGTCCTCAACAAGGTCGATCTCGAAATGGTCAATGTTTCCTAAATTACCGAATATGCATTACGCTACCCGGCTCACCGGATCTTTTCTGTTGATGACTCTTGCCCTGTTGATCGTTTCCACTGCCGTGGCTCAGGACCAGAACCAGACCCAGCCAAAGCAGGCGCCGTATGCCCCACCCGTTAGCAAACGCCCTATCCGCTCCCTCCCCATCAGGGATACCGGTGTCGAAGAGAAGCTGGTCACCCTGGCCCTTCAGAATGTCGCTTACGACGCGGCCACCAGGCAGGTCACTATCGCCCAGCTCAACGTCAGAAAGGAAAAAAACTCCTGGTTCGACCTGCTGGTGCTGAATGCCCAGTTCAATGACCAGTCCTTCAAGCACACTTCGAACACCGGCAACGTGGCCTATGTATACCCGAAATATTTTTACGGGGTAGCCATCCCCATTGGCACCATCCTCTCCAAGGGCGGCCAGGTCAAGGCGGCAAAAGAACAGGTGAAGATGGCCGAGGACGCCCAGATCGAGGCAGCCCTGAAGATCCGGACCGACGTTCTTACCAAGTACAAATCCTGGCGGGTCGCCAACTCGCTCGTGCTGATGGAACGGCAGGTGGCCGACGATATCCACGCCGCCTTCCTGCAAACGGAGAAACGCTTCAACGACGGTTCCGTCACCATCGAGGTCTATAGTGAATCCTCGCGCAATTACTCAATGGAAATGACCAAGCTATTGAACGCTCAACTCGACGCCGACGTCAAAAAACTGCAGATCGAAGAAGTCATTGGGGTTCGATTGGAATCGGTCATCAACTAACATGAAAAGACGAACCGCCATCGCCCGCATTGTGCTGACCGGCGCCGTTGGCGCCGGCGCCTTCTCCGGCTATGAATGGTACGAATGGAACAGATCCCCGGACTTCGACTATCTCGATAACCACCGCCCGACGCTCGCCGCCCTCGTACAGACCATTCTGCCCCCCGGGCCCAACATCCCCGGCGCGGCTGACGCCGGCGTCCACGACGATATCATCCGAAGTGTGAAATTCTGCGTGGAGAACCACGCGGCCAACACCTTCATCGATGGACTCAAAGATATCGCCCACTATAGCCGGTCCAATTTCGAAAAAGAGTTCGAATCCTGCACCGCCGGCCAACAGATCGGCATCGTGAAGCATTTCGAACAAAAAAGCCGCCGCTTCGACGGACTCGCCGGGAAGGTTCAAAAAAAATACCTCGGCTTACCCTTCTTCTACCAGCTTCGCGAATACACCGTCCGATTCTATATCGCCTCCGCGCTGGGAGGCACAAAAGGGATGGCCTACGACCCCATCCCCGGAAACTTCCACGGCTGCATCCCCAAAGCGCCCGGGCAACGGGCATGGGCCACAATCTAACCGTTATGGGCGACCCTAAACAAATACCCAATCTCAATACAAAAGGCGTCGCGGCCAACACCTTCGATGCCATCGTAATAGGCTCCGGCATCAGCGGAGGCTGGGCCGCAAAGGAACTCTGCGAAAAAGGCCTGAAGACCCTCGTGCTGGAAAGAGGCCGCAATGTCGAGCATATAAAAGACTACACCACCGCCTTCATGGCGCCCTGGGATTTTCCCTATCATCTCCAGAATACCCTCAAGGAAAAACGGGAGAACCCCATTCGCTACGAAAGTTCGAACGAAGGCGACAGGCATTTCTACGTCGCCGATTCCGAACACCCGTACATCCAGGAAAAACCCTTCAGCTGGATCCGCGGCTACCAGGTCGGCGGCAGATCTCTCACCTGGGGACGCCAATGCTACCGCCTGAGCGACCTCGACTTCGAAGCCAATGCAAAAGAAGGCATCGCCGTCGACTGGCCCATTCGCTATAAAGACATCGCCCCCTGGTATGATTACGTGGAGACTTTCGCAGGCATCAGCGGAAAGGCCGAAGGCCTGCCCCATCTGCCCGACGGCGTCTTCCTGCCCCCAATGGAAATGTCCTGCATCGAGGACGATTTCGCAAAGAAAATTCGCGGGCTATACACCGATCGCATCGTGACCACGGCCCGCGTCGCCAACCTCACCCAGGGTTGGAAAGGCCGTGGCCCATGCCAATACCGCAACCTTTGCACCCGCGGCTGCCCCTTCAGCGGCTACTTCAGCAGCAACGCCGCCACCCTGCCCGCCGCGGCCGCTACCGGCAACATGACCCTCCTGCCCGATTCCATCGTCATCGGCATACTCTATGACGAACAAAAACGCCGGGCCAGCGGCGTCCGGGTAATGAATGCGCACACAAAAGCCGTAACCGAATATTACGCCAGCATCGTTTTCCTGCACGCCTCAACCATCCATACCGCCCC